>NHCFC04200__coassemble_430_pt1 | contig 57517 bp, 50 predicted proteins | sample NHCFC04200__metabat2_low_PE_055 | metagenome-assembled genome bin NHCFC04200
GGGCTTTGGGCGCGAGCAAAGCCCCTTCCTTCCCCCCTCAAAAAAGCAAAAACAAAAAACAGCGAAAAAACTACATGCCGTGCAATCCGGCCCAGTCCGCGTAGGGGCCTGCGCCCTGACAGGGGCGGCAGACGGGGCCGAGTTCGGCGGGGAACCATTCGCCGCAGCGGGGGCAGCGGATCACCTGTCCCTTGCCTTTGTGGCGCAGGGCATCGGGGCGGATGCGCACGGGCGCGGCCTGAAGGAGGTCGAAACCGGCCTCGCGGATTTCGCGATGCAGGGCCTCGGAATCCTGTTCGCGTTTGGGTTTTTCCTTGAAGAACCAGCCGCGCACGTTGGGCCAGCGGTCGAGGTTCCCGGCGTCGAGGCGCACGCGGATGCCCTCGCCGTTGGTTTTGTCATAGAGGGTCAGGGCATAGATGCCGAAATGGTAGACGCGCAACCAGCCGTTGCCCACGGTGCAGGGGGTGAGCAGCTGCACGGCGTCGGGCAGGCATTGGACGGTTTCGGCCACGGCATCGAAAAGGATGCCCTGCGGCAGGGCGCGGCGCGCCATTTCCACCATGTAGCCGCCGATGATGACGCCGGGGGCCACATGGCAGTGAAATTTTCTGACTTCTTCCACAAATTCGTCGTGCGTCCATGAACCGATCATACTCATCCTTGTTGATTCCTCATGCTGGGGGAAAACGTGCGGCGCGGCGCACGGCAGACAAGCTGCGGAGGACGTTGGGGGCGCGGGAACAGGGGCATGCTGCCCCCCAGCCCTCGCACGGCTTGTTCACACCATTTTGCCCACCATTGCAATATGCTTTCCGCATCCCCCGGCATATCCTGACAAAAGCGCGCTAGGGAAGGGATGGGGGGCTTGGGGGGAAGCAATAACAGCGTCAGTGCACAGTTTCCTCGTCGGCGTTGGCGGCCTTGCGGGCGGCGGGGCGGGCGAGGCTGAGGGGCTTTGCGCCGTCCTGCTGGGCAAGGGCATCGAGGTGGCCCATGACGAGGGAAAGGACATGGCCCAGTTCCAGCGGCATGTCGCGGGGGCGCAAGTCGGCCTCCAGAATATAATGGCGGCAGGCTTCGCAGATGACGGCGCGCAGGTCGGGCTTGCCGTCCACAAAGAGGTGGCGCAGGACGGCATTGCCTTCCGCGCCGCAGTGGGGGCAGCTGGTGCGCTTGGCGCGCCAGAGGCGGGAGCAGTGCCCGCATTGCAGGTAGCGGCGGCCTTCGGTTTCGTGAATGAGGCAGAGTTCGGCCCTGCCGCCGCAATAGGGGCAGGCGGCGTCCGGGCCTTCGCGGTCGGGCACGCCGATTTGGGCCGCCGCGCCTGCCAGCCGGGCAAGCTGCTCGGCAAGGAGGTTGACGGCATCGACGGGCAGGTCGTGTTCCTTGCTCCAGGTGGAGAGGGCGGGACGCTTGCGCCCACGCCGGGCAAGGCAGAAATAGGCTGGCAGGGCGGCATCGGCGCGGATGGCCTCGCGCAAGCGTTCCCAGAGCGGGGCCACGGCGGGGAAGCCCTGCGTGAGGGCAGCCAGCAGGGGTTCGGCCCAGCGGGCGGCGCAGGCGGTGTCCATAGGGAGTTTGCCGCCGGGCTTCGCGGCGGGTGCGGAAGCTGCCGGGGAGGCCGCATCAGCCGGGGCGGCGGCGCGACGGCGGGCTTCCTCGGCCAGAGCTGTTTCGCGCAGGCAGAGGACAGGGGCAAAGGCGTCGAGCAGGGCCTGTTCTTCCGGACAGGCCGCGCGCAAGATCTCGATGAGGCGGGCGGTTTTGCCGGTTTCGGCGGCGGCTTCGGGCGTCGTGGCGGTTGGGGATGCGGTACTGTCGGGGGAGAGTGAGCTGTCGGGCGTCGCCGGGGGGCGAGAAGTCATGGGCAATCCTTGGAGAGGGGGCCGCCCTCCCCCGCTGCCGGACGGCAGGAAGGAGGACGGCCCCGGTTTTCGATCCGGTCTAGGCCTTCAGGCGGTCGTGATAGCGGGCGGGATCATCGGTCACGATGAAAATCACCCGCACGCTGTCGGCGTCCACGGCCTGGGCCTTGGGATGGGTCTTCTTGAGTTCAGCCACGCGGCGTTCCACTTCGGCGAGGATTTCGTCGCGATCGCCGAAGACCATGGCCCCGGTGGGGCAGGACTGCACGCAGGCGGGCACCATGCCGTTGCTGATGCGGTCGATGCACATGGTGCACTTGACGATGGCGCCGCTTTCCTCGTTCTTGCGCGGCACATTGTAGGGACAGACGCTTTGCGCGGTCTCAAAGTCGTCGTCCTTGGTCTTGGGGGTGTAGACCACGGCCCCGGTGGCTTCATCATGGATCATGCCGCCTTCCACGCTGGAACCGGCCAGACAGGGCGGTTCCACGCAGTGGCGGCACATGTCGCTGGTGAAGTACCAGTAGGGCTTGCCGTCCTCGCCGCGACCATCGGCAAAGCGCACCACCTTGTAGGTGCAGCCGTTGAAGTCCGGCGGATTCTGGTAGGTCCCGGTCTGGGTGGTGGGACTGGCGGGCAGTCCGTTCCACTGCTTGCAGGCCACCTGACAACCCCGGCAGCCCGTGCAGCGCGACGTATCAACAATGATGGACTTTCCGTTGCTCATCGTCATCGCTCCTTAGGCTATCTTTTCGATGTTGACCATGAAGGCCTTGTACTCGGGCGTCATGCTGTTGGAGTCGCCGCAGGTGGGCGTCAGCAGGTTGGCCGAGTCGCCGCCGGGGGTCATCCAGCCGTAGTTGAAGGTCATGCCCACAAGGTGCACCTTCCTGTCGCCGCACTGGAAGGGCGTGATGCGGGGCGTGACCATCGCCACCGCTTCCACGGAACCGCGGGCGGAGACCACGCGGATCCTGTCGCCGTTCTTGAGGCCGCGTTCCTTGGCCAGTTCCTCGCTCAGCTCCACATACGCGCCGGGCTGTGCTTCCACCAGCCAGGACTGCCAGCGGGTAAGCGCGCCCGTGCACCAGTGTTCGGTGCAGGAGTAGGTGGTCATCACCAGCGGGAACTTGGCCGAGGCCGAGGCATACACATCCTTGTCGCTCTCGTAGAGGCGCAGGAGCGGCGTATTGCGCTGCTTGGAGAAGGGGTGCTTCTCGAAGGGGCTTTCCACGGGTTCGTAATGTTCCGGGAAAGGCCCGTCGGCCAGACCCGGCCCGAAGAGGCAGCCCACGCCTTCCGGCCGCATGATGAAGGGCAGCTTGCCGCCCTTTTCGGCCAGCGGCGGCGGCGCGCCGTCCACCACGTCGCCGACCCACTTGCCGTCCTTCCATTCCACAAGGGCGCGCTTGGGGTTCCAGGGCTTGCCGCTGGGATCCACGGAGGCGCGGTTGTAGATGACGCGACGGTTGGCGGGCCAGGCATACGACCATTCGGAGTAGAGGCCGAGGCCCGTGGGGTCGCTCTTGCCGCGGCGCTTCATGAGGTTCTTGCCGTCGCGGGTGAAGCTGCCGGAGCAGATCCAGTTGCCGCAGGCGGTGGAGCCGTCGGCCTGCAGCAGCGCGAAGCCGGGTACGCATTCGCCCTTCTTGTAGGCCACGTTGTTGATGGTGACGTCGCGGGTGAACACGCCGTTGATGAGGCGGGCCACCTTTTCGGCGTCATAGCGGCCCTTGTCGTCCACCATGTCGGTGAAGACGCCGAGCACCGGCTCGGGGAAGACGCCGCCTTCCTTCTTGTACAGTTCCTTGAGCTTCATCTGGATGCGGTAGATGACGTCGCCGGCGGAGAGGCAATCGCCCGGGGCCTTGGCGGCGGCATACTTCCATTGCATCCAGCGGCCGGAGTTGGCCTGGCTGCCTTCCTTTTCCACCGAGGCGGACGCCGGCAGGAGGAAGACTTCGGTGCCGACCTTCTTGGGGTCAACGCCGGGCTGCTTCCAGAAGGAGGCCGTCTCGTTGTCGAAGATGTTGAAATGCACCATCCATTCCAGCTTCTGGAGGGCGGCGCGCACCTTGTTGGAATTGGGGATACTGCAGGCCGGATTCTGGCCGAAGCAGGAGAAGCCCTTGATGGTGCCCTTGTACATCGCGTCAAAGAGCGGCAGCACCGAGGCATCCTGCCCGTCATCCAGCTTGGGCAGCCAGTCGAAGCCGTAGCCCGCTTCCTTGGGCGCATCGGGGAAGAAGGCCCGCATGAGGCTCACGGCATACTTGTTGTAGTTGCTCTGCCAGTTGAGCGAATCCGGCTCGCCGGTGGTGCGGGCCACGGTCTTGAGATACTTCTCGAAGGAGCCGTGCCCCACGCGCGGGGCGGGCAGATAGCCCGGCAGGTTGTAGGACAGCAGGGCATGGTCCGTGGAACCCTGCACATTGGGTTCGCCGCGCAGGGCGTTGATGCCGCCGCCGCAGACGCCGATATTGCCCAGCAGAAGCTGGATGATGCCGAAGCAGCGGATGTTCTGCACGGCCACGGTATGGTGGGTCTGCCCGAGGGCATACATGATGGTGCCCGCCTTGTCCGGGCGGCCCGTGGCGGAGAAGGCCTCATAGACCTTCTTCAGATCTTCCATCGGGGTGCCCGTCACGGCGGAGACGGTCTTCATGTCGTAACGGCTGTAATGCTTCTTCAGCAGCTGGAAGACGCAATGCTTGTCCTTCAGGCTCTTGTCGCGCTTGAAGGTGCCGTCCGCGTTCTTCTGATAGGCCCAAGTCTTCTTGTCATATGTGCGCTTCTTGGGATCAAAGCCCGAGAACAGGCCGTCCTTGAAGCCGAAGCCCTTGTCCACGAGGAGCGGGGCATTGGTGTAGTTGACCACATAGTCCTTGAAGAACTTGTCGTTTTCAATGATGTAGTTGATCATCCCGCCCAGAAACGCGATGTCCGTGCCCGAACGCAGGGGCGCGTACAGCGAGCAGCGGGCCGACGTGCGGGTGAAGCGCGGGTCCACATGGATGACCGTCGCGCCCTTGTCCTTGGCACGCATGACCCACTTGAAGGAAATGGGATGGTTTTCGGCAGCGTTGCTGCCCTGAATAAGAATACAATCACTGTGCTGAATATCAATCCAGTGATTCGTCATCGCGCCGCGTCCGAACGACTCTGCCAGAGCCGGTACCGTGGGGCCGTGTCAGACCCGGGCCTGGTGCTCAAGATAGACCAGGCCGAGCGAACGGGCGAAGGCGGCGATGTTCCAGCACTCCTCGCTGTCGATGTTGGAGCTGCCCATATGGGCGACGGATTCCAGACGGTTGACCACCGCGCCGTCCTTGTTCTTCACCATGAAGGAGGCGTCGCGCTCCTTCTTGATGTTGGCGGCGATGCGGCTGATGGCGAAATCCCAGTCCTTTTCTTCCCACTTGTCGGCATGGGGCGCGCGGTACAGCACCTTGGTCAGACGGTGGGGATTGGCCTCCGTGGTCTGATAGATGCCCGCGCCCTTGGCGCAGAGGGAACCTTCATTGACCGGATGTTCCGGGTCGCCTTCGATATTGATGATCTTGCCGGTGCTCTTGTCCGTGCTGCAGAGCAGGCCGCAGCCCACGGCGCAATAACAGCAGATGCTCGTGGTCTGCGCGGCATTCTTGACCTTGTCGATCTTCTTCAATTCCTGCGCCATGCTTTCCACGGGCAGAAGGCTCACGCCCAGCCCGGACAGCATGATTCCGGCGCCAAGCCCGCAGGAAAGCTTGAGAAAGGATCTTCTCTTCATGATAACTCCTCGATACGCGCATGGCGCCCGCTCCGGCATATCCGCAGCGGAAGATTCGCCATACTGCGAACCAATCCTAACACCCCACCCCCTCCGGCGCAAGGCGGCTGCGGCGCAGGACGCGGCAGCCCGCCGTGCCGTCAACGCGCCGTTTTGCGCCATGCGCCGCGGCTTCGGGCGGCATCCCGGGTGAAGCAGGCCGGAAAATCAGGCGACAGGCGAGGGCGGCACGCTGGTTTGCCGCATTTTTCCCTGTCGGGGAGCTGTCACATTTTTTTCAAAAAGCGTGCACCCTGCTTGCCGCCGCGCAGGCTGCCGAAAAGATCCGCAAAGCACGCGCCGGCTCCGCGAGCAGGGCCGGGATAATGCTGGTGCGGCATCGGGTGCGGGCGGGGTTCGGCATGGCATATCCCCGGCCCGCGGATGAATGGGCTGGCCGCCCCGGCAGGCGCGCGGCTGCCGGGGGCGGGAAGCGGCCTCAACGCCGGAACCGCCAGTATTTGCAACCCGTGATGAGGCCCTCTTTGTCGACGGTCATATTGATCACCGTGATGTAGCGCACCCTGACATCCGACAGCTTGCGGTCGAAAGGCAGCACTTCGGCCTTGGGAGGCTCATTCTTGTTGTAATAATAGTAATAGGCATAGAGGCGCGTGTTTTCATCCAGCTGCTTGTAGACGTCGATGCCCGACCAGACGTAGGGGTACCCCCGGTATCTGTCGCTGACGCAGTCATCTATCAACTCTTGCATGTAAGCGTGGTTTATGCCGAACCGGGAGCGCATATTTGCGGGCATCCAGAGGGTAAAGCCGTCCTCGGGATCCGTGTAGTTTTCCGGGAAGCGGCCGAACAGGCCGCTTTCCTTCGGCGCAAGGCAGGCGCTGAGCAGCAGTGGCAGCAGGCAAAGAAAAAGCATATTTATCGGCATGTTCCCCCCTCATTGCATCCGGCCCGGCTTTTTGTCGGCTCGTGCGGGCCTCGCGCCTTGTCCGGCCCGCCCATGCGGCGCACGAGGCCGGAGGTGCTGCATCCGTCCACCAGACTGGCCAGATGCACCGTGCCGCCATAGGCCAGCACCTCTTCCGCGCCCACCACGGTCTGCAGATTGTAGTCGCTGCCCTTGACCAGCACATCCGGCCGCAAGGCCCGGATAAGTTCCAGCGGCGTGTCCTCGTCAAAAAGAATGACCGCATCCACGCCCTTGATCTGGGCCATGATCAGCGCCCGGCTCTGCTCGTCCTGCACGGGGCGCGACGGCCCCTTGAGACGCCGCACCGAGGCGTCGCTGTTGAGGGCCACCACCAGCCGGTTGCCCAGATCCGCACATTGCTGCACAAGGGAAATATGCCCGGGGTGAATCAGGTCAAAGCAGCCGTTGGTGAAGACGATGCGTTCGCCCTTGCGCCGCCAGTCCTCCACCTTTTCCCGCAGGGTCGGCAGGCTGAACAGGCGCGGATTGGCGTCATACTGGCGCAGGGCCATGCGCAATTCCTCCAGACTGATGGGCGCGGTACCCAGCTTGCCCACCGCCACCCCGGCGGCGGTATTGGCCAGCCGCGCGGCCTCCTCCCAGCCCATGCCCGCGCCGATGCCGGCCGCCAGCACGGCCAGCGCCGTGTCGCCCGCGCCGGAGACATCGGCCACCTCGCGCGTCTCGGCCCGGATGAAGCATGGCTCCGCCCCCTCCGCAAAGAGCGCCATGCCCTTGGCCCCGCGCGTCAGCAAAAGACGCTCCACCCCCCAGCGGCGACATTGGCTGCAGGCCAGCGCGCCAAGGGCCTCGCGTGCGCCGGGCAGCGGCCCGGCCACCTCAACCAGCTCGGCGGCATTGGGCGTCAGGCAGTGCGCGCCCGCATAGCGATCCCAGTCCTTGCCCTTGGGATCCACCAGTACCGGCAGGCCGCGTTCCCGTGCCGCGCGGATGAGCCGGCGGCACAAGCCGTCCGCGGCCGCATGCCCCGCCCCGTCCAGCAACGTGCCCTTGCCGTAATCCGAAAGTACCAGCACGTCGCAGCCGTCCAGCAGATCTTCGGCCGCCTGCCGCAAGCGCTCCGCCGCAGGAGCGTCCGGCGCGGTACGCACCTCCTCATCCAGCCGCAGCAACTGCTGACCCTGCGCCATGACGCGCGTCTTGCAGGTGGTGGGCCGCCCCGGCACCGGCACGAGTTCATGCCGGATGCCCTCAGCGTCCAGCAGACGGCGCAGGGACGCGGCGGCTTCATCCTCGCCGCAGAGTCCGGCCAGCCGCGTCCGCACGCCCAGACGGGCCAGATTGCGGGCCACGTTGGCCGCGCCGCCCGGAACCTCCCAGCGGCTGCCCACCCGCGCCACCGGGATGGGCGCTTCCGGCGAAATGCGCTCCACCGCGGCGCTGATGTAACGATCCAGCATCACGTCGCCTGCAACCACTATGTCCAACGAACTGAAATCCATGCTTCCCGCCTTGTTGCCGGATTATGTATGGCGACGCTACCCGTTTCCGCCCCCCGAGGCAAGACGGCAGCCGCACTTCCCCGGCGGGACGCCGGGACTTGACGCGGATGCGCTTTTCGTCCATTATAGAAAAAGATTTTCATTTTCTATTTAAGGAGTCAGCATGAAACCGAGCCGAGCGCTTGCAGCCCTGCATACCCTGTTGGGCATCCGCCAGCCTGTCTTTCTCTGGGGGCCGCCCGGCGTGGGCAAGAGCCAGCTTGTGGCACAGGCCGCCGCGCAGCGGGGCATGGCCCTGCGGGATATCCGCGCCGTGCTGCTCGATCCCGTGGATTTGCGCGGCCTGCCCCGCATTGACGCCACAGGCAGAACCAGCTGGTGCGCGCCGACCTTTTTGCCCGGCCCGCAGGATGAAGCCGAGGGCGTGCTCTTTCTGGACGAACTCAATGCCGCGCCGCCGCTGGTGCAGACGGCCTGCTATCAGCTCATTCTCGACCGCCGCATCGGGGAATACGCCCTGCCCGAAGGCTGGTGCGTGGTGGCGGCGGGCAATCGCGAAAGCGATCGGGCCGTGGTCTATCGCCTGCCTACGGCTCTGGCCAACCGCATGGTGCATCTGGATGTGGAGGCCGATGCCGAGGACTGGCTCCACTGGGCCGAGGCAAGCGACATCCGACCAGAAATTCTGTCCTTCCTGCGCTTTCGTCCGCGCCTCCTGCATGTGCGGGAAGCCGATGAGGCGGCCTTTGCCTCGCCCCGCTCCTGGGCCTTTGCCTCGCGTATCCTCGAGGCCGCTCCCGACGCCGCGCTGGCCGGAGATCTCCTGCGCGGCACCCTGGGTGAGGGGGTAAGCGCCGAACTGCTGGGCTATCTGGAACGCCGGGCAAGCCTGCCCACGCCCGAGGAGATTCTTGATACGCCGCAGGCGGCTCGTGTTCCCGAGGATCCCGCGGATCTCTGCGCCGTCTGCGATCTGCTGGCAGGCTGCGCCAGCCCGGAAAACATGGATGCCGTGACCGAATACGCCGAACGCCTCCCCGCCGAATACGGCGTTCTGCTCATGCGGGATGCCGTACGCCGCGACCCGCGTCTGGTGGAGGGCCTGCCCTTTGCCCGCTGGGCGCAGCGCCATGCCGAGGCCCTGCTGTGACAGCCCCCGCCTCCCGACAGCCCGTCGCCCCCGACAGCACCGCGCGGGAGCTGCGCCGCCGGGCGGAAACGGCAGTGAGCCGGGCGCGCGCGGAACTGCTGCTGCGGGAACCCTTTTTCGGGCATCTGCTCATGCGCCTGCGCCTGCGGGCGGATGACGGCTGCGCCCAGCTCTGGACGGACGGGACGACCCTCGGCTTTCATCCGGCCTTTGCCGCCTCCCTGCCCGAGGATCGCCTGCTCGGGGCGCTGGCCCATGAGGTGCTGCATCTGGCCTGCGGACACCATGTGCGGCGCGGCCAGCGGGATGCCGCCCTCTGGAACGAGGCCTGCGACGTGGTGGTAAATGATCTTCTGCTGCAGGCGGGCTTCCGCCTGCCGGAAGGCTTTGTCCAACGTCCGGCGCTGGCCGGGCAATCGGCAGACGCGGTCTATGACGTTTTGCGGCAGGAGCGGCAGGGTGCGGCTACAGGCCTGCCGGGGCAGGCCCGTTCCGGCGGCAGTACGGCAGCGGCACATCCCGCCTCCCGCGACAAGCACGCCGGGGCCGCGCGCGTGCATCCGCGACAGAACCAGGCCGGACACCACAAAGACGGTGCGGACGGCTCCGGCAGCGCGGGCCGCCCGGCTTCACTGCCCGGCCCGCGCCGCCGCAAGCCGCTCCCCGTATTCAGCGGCGAGGTGCGGGATGCGCCCGGCCTGCGCGAGGCCCCCGGCCCGGAAATGGCGGCGAAACTGCGGCGGCAGACGGATCGCGAAGTGCGGGACGCCCTGCGCCGGGCGCGCCATGCCGGGCGCATTCCGGCAGGCCTTGAGCGCCTCTGGCGGCGGGAAGGCGCGGAACAGGCGGACTGGGCCGCCCTCCTGCGACGCTTTGTGGCCCACTGCGCGGAAAACGACTTCTGCTGGTGCGCCCCCAACCGGCGCTTCCTGCACACGGGCTGCTATCTGCCGGGCCGGCGGGATGTGCGCATCCCCTGTCTGGCCGTGGCCGTGGACTGTTCCGGCTCCGTGGACACGCCGGCCCTTTCGGCCTTCATGCGTGAACTGGAACAGGCCCTCCTGCCCTATGAGGCGGAGGCGGTCATCCTTTGTCACGATTGCCGCATTCAGTCCGTAACACGCGGGCGCGGGCGGGATATGCTGCGACGGGTACAGCCTCGGGGCGGCGGCGGGACGGATTTTCGTCCCGTGGGCCGCTGGCTGGAGGAAGAGGGACTGCGCCCGGCCTGCCTGATCTGGTTTACGGATCTGGAATGCGATCAGTTTCCCCCGGCCCCGCCCTGCCCCACCCTCTGGCTGGTCTGGGGCGACAACGACCGGCAACCGCCGTTCGGCGAGCGCGTCGCCCTGACGGCGCCCGCCCCGGCAGAGGAGCGCATGGCATGAGACTGCATTGGCATATCGACAAGAAGCGCGGCAACTTCCGCCCGGTTCTCACCTACCGCGTGGAGCTGGATGACTGGGAACGCGAACTGGCCACGCCCGCCCTGCGCGTGACCTCCACCATTCCCGAGCCGGCGCAGTCCTGGCGCGAATACTGCTATCCCGGCGAACTGGAACGCGGCGACGCGCCGCCCGCCTCCTGCTATCAGCTGGAAATTCCGCCGCACAAGGGGCGCTTCGGCAGTACCGCCCTGCGCCTGCCCTGGCGGGAGGACAATGACTACCCCGAGGTGCAGGCCTCCTTCGAGGCCCTGCGCCTCGCCTTTGAGACGGAACTGGCCAGAACCCGGGCCAGTGAACCCATGAACGAATGCGGCAGTCTGCGCCTGAGCGGAAAGGCGCTGCGGGCTGCGGCCCCGGAGATCATGGCCGCCCGCCTGCTGGGCAGCTGACGCAGGGCGATCCGGCGTCTGCCCATGCGGGCAACGTGGCCGCAGGCTCCCGGCATTGCCGCCTCGCCCTCTCCCCGCAACGCGACAGCCCGTCCTAAAGGACGGGCTGTCGCGTGTGGCTGCCGCACTACGTTTGCCGACCGTCGTCTGGCAGGGAAGACGCTTCGCCGTCAGGGGCGGCATCGGCCCCGCGAGGCCTGCCCTGCCGCGTTGCCGCCAAAAACAGTTCCTTGAGCCGCGCTTCCGAAGCCGCCGCGTCCAGCAGTTCGGGAATCCGGCGAAAGGCTCCGTTGCCGAGGCGCTTGCGCTCCTCGGGTTTGGCCGCCAGCGCCAGCAGGGCCTTGCCCAGAGCCTCGGCGGCATTCGGCGGCACGATCACGCCGCTCTCCCCGTTCTGAACCGCCTCCCGGATGCCGGGCAGATCGCTGGCCACCACGGCGCAACCAAAGGCCATGGCCTCGGTCAGCGCCGAGGGTAGACCGTCGTAATCGCCGTTCTTCGCCACCCGCGAGGGCGCCACAAAAATGTCGGCGCGCCGGTAGAGGTCGGGCATGTTCTCATGGGGAACCTGCCCGACAAAGATGACGCGCTTGCGCAGGCCCAGCCTCCAGCTTTGCCATTTGAGCCGCCGGGCCAGCGGGCCGCTGCCCACAATGCGCAGCTCGAAGTCCAGCCCCTGCTGCTTCAGCCGCACGCAGGCCTGCAGGAGCACGTCAAAGCCCTTGCGGGCGCAGAGCGTGCCCACGGCCAGGAGGCGCAGGGGTTCCTTCTCGCCCGTGGGCGGCAGGGAAATGTCTTCGTCCGGCGGCGTCAGGGTCAGGGGATCGCGCAGCAGCACCAGCCGTTCGCGCGGAATTTCCGGCAAAAGCTCGCGCAGACGCTGCCGCGTGTCCTCGGTGTCGCAGGCCACGAAGGCCGCATCCCGGGCCTTGACGCTCCAGTCCTTGCCGGGCGTGGCCATGTCGGCACTACGCACGGCAAAGGCAAAGGGCAGATCCAGCAGGCGCGAGGCGATCCAGGCGGCGGTCGCCGGACTGTGCGCCCCGGCGGCGTAAATGAAGTCGATGTCGTCTTCCTCGCCCCAACGCGCCATCATGGCCCCGCAGTCCTCGGCCCAGAGATGGGCAAGGCGGCGGCCCGGCGTGACGGGCAGGGATTTGCGCAGAGCCTCCCACGGCGGCGCATGGCGGCGCCGGAAATGCTGCACGGCGCGCACCACGGCGGGCAGACGCCACCAGCCCACGCGCCGCACCGGCAGCGGCAGGGCATAGCCTTGGGCGTCTCCCAGCAGATTGCCGCCGCGCACCGCGTAAATGCGGGAAAGCAGCCCGATGGCGTGCATGCGGTGCGCCTCCTCCATGAGGCAGCGCCCGGACGGCTCGGGAAAGGTCTCAGCCAGCAGCGCTCCGCGCACCACGGGTTTGACGCCTTCCAGCAGGTTGACCCCAAGCGTCACGGATTCAGGAGAAAAATCCCGGCGGCGGCAGTTGAGTATGCCCTCGTCCAGCGTATACACGCTGTCGCAGAACTCGGCCATCTTGGGGTCGTGGGTCACCATGATCATGGCCACGCCGCCGGAATGGCAGAGCGTGCGGAAATTTTCCATGACCACGCGGCTGGTTTTCGCGTCCAGCGCACCGGTGGGTTCGTCGGCCAGCAGGATCTTGGGATTGTTGACCATGGCGCGGGCAATGGCCACGCGCTGCTGCTCACCGCCGGAAAGGCGGTTGCTGCGGTAATGCACCCGCGCCGAAAGCCGCACCAGATCCAGCGCGCGGATGACGCGCGCCCAGCGTTCCGACGGTGGGACATTCTCATAAATCAGCGGAAATTCGACGTTTTCGAACACGGTGGAATGTTCAAACAGGTTGCTGGCCTGCATGACGAAACCCATGTTGCCGCGCCGAAAGGCCGCCGTCTGCTCGCGGTTGAACTCCAGCACGTTCTGCCCGAGGATTTCCAGCGTCCCGGCGTCCGGGGCATGCAGCATGCCCAGCACATGCAGCATGGTGGACTTGCCGCAGCCGGACGGCCCCATGATGGCCACCAGCTCCCCGGCTTCCACCTCGATGTTCACGCCGCGCAGCACGGGCGAAAAGCCCGCATAGCACTTGTACAGATCCTTGGCGATAATGACAGGAGGCATACTCACCTACTCGAAGCGCAGGGCCGAAACCACGTCCATGCGGCTGGCCTGAATGGCGGGATACAAACCACCCGCCACACCGATGATGGCGGAAAAGACGATGCTGCCCAGACTGCTGCCCAGCAGCAGGGGATAGGAAATGGCGGTATCCAGCGCCAGCGCGCCGATTTCCACCGAAAGCGTGCCCACGACAATGCCCAGCAGGCCGCCGGCCACGGATTTGACCAGGGCCTCGGCCAGAAACTGGGCCAGAATGTCCGCATCGGAACCGCCCATGGCCTTTTTCAGGCCCACTTCGCGCGTGCGCGCGCGCACGGCGGCAAAGGTGCCGTACCAGATGCCGAAACCGCCCAGCATGAGCGAGGCCACGATGCCCAGCCAGAGCAGGGCCTCCACCCACATGAAGGTCACCTGTATGCGCTCCAGCTGATCGTCCTGCGTGGAGCAGACCAGATAGGGCGCGTCCTGATGCTCGCGCACCACCTTGGGGATCTGACGCACCACCGGGGCCACATCCTCCCAGCCGATGGCCCGCACGAACAGGCGGCGCACATCCCCGCCGCCCCAGCCGCGATCGCTCATGGTCGTGTAGGGCAGAAAGCCCCCCTCGTTCCACGAGCCGAGCATGACGCCGGTGACCACGCCCACCACCTCAAAAACATCCTGCCCCAGGACAAGGAGTTCCCCCACGGCCTTTTTCGGATCCGTGTAGAGATTTTCCGCGCATTGGCGGCCCAGCATGCAGACGCGGCGGCGCTGCTTCACATCCTCAGGGGAGAAGGCGCGCCCCGCCAGCAATTCCAGCGAATAGGTCTCGAAAAAAAATTGATCAATGCCGAGGAAGGAAACCTGCAGGGTGCGCTCGTCGCTGCCGCGCAACGGAAAAATCCTGTTCTGCCGCAAATTCTGACTGACCAGCCCCACGCCGGGAATAGCGCGGATGGCCTCCACGGTTTCGGGATAGAATTCGCGGCGCGGCTGTCCGGGATATTGATCGTCATCCATATAGACGCGGATGATGTTCACCCCGCCCATGAGCACCATATCCTGCCCTACTTTGTAACGAATCTCCTGCCCCAGCACCGACAGGGCGATGAAGGCCGTAATGCCCAGCGCAATGGACAGGATGACGCCGAACCCGCGCTGGCGCACCACCTGCCGCACGCTGACGCGGCACAGATCGGACATGGTGATCATGGATTTGTCTGAACCTCCCGGGATAACGTCCCAGTATGCATATTAGCTTGCAAGGAAAGAACTGTCAAAGGCCGAAATGGCGGCCACGCCGTCAGGCAAGCTCCGCCCCTTGCCCGTTCCGGCGCGACAGCCGCCAGGCCGCCAGCGCGCCCAGCAGCGTCCAGGCAGCCATATCCAGAAGACACAGGCCGACGACCTCGACTGTCGGCGAGTACGCGCAGATGATTGCGCTTCTGATGATGCCCGTCAGCACGGCCTGACCGAAAAGCGTCCCGAAACCTCCCCGGCCCGGAATCAGCCACAGGCAGAACCCGTCGAAGACATACTGGCAGGCCAGAAGCCCCAGCAGGGCGTACAAGGCCGCCGGAACCGACACCAGAGCAAAGGCCAGCGAGAAGTTCGCATCGGCGACAAGGCCGGACAGGCCGCCCTCGGCGAACGCGCGGGGCAGGCCCGCAAACAGGTTGCTCAGCAGGGAACTCATATTCAGCCCCCAGGCCTCCCAGCACACCCGCAGGCCCCCCGCAAGAATCAGCAGCCGCGACAGGCTGCTTGCCGCCAGCAGAACCCCCATCCGCGCCCCGGCTCCGCCACGGTACGTCACGGCATGTTCGCCCTGACGCATGAGCCGCCAGAGCGCCGCACAGCCCGCCATGCCGCCCAGCAGGAGCACATCCGCGCCGAACAGGCCGAAAAGATAAAAATACTTCAGCCCAAAAAGCGTGCAAAAGCCCCAGTGGAGCAGCAGGGAAAGCATGGTCGCGGCCCAGATCGCGCCCCCCAGCCTGAGCGTGCCCATGACCCGGGTGGAAAAGAACAGGCGCTCAAAGGACGCCCTGTGCTGCAGCCGCCAGCCTGTCAGCACCAGAATGACGAAAAGATGCGGCTGGAAGAGGACGAAAAGGCGCTTGCCTCCGCCAAGGTACTGCGTCACTTGCAGGAGGATTCCCGCCAGTCCGATGGCGGCAATCAGCCTGAACGCCCGGGGGCCGGGAAGGAGGGGCGGCAGGACGCCCGCCTTGCGGGTCAGCACCCAGGCCTCCCGGCAGCCCAGCGCGATCCAGAGGAGAACCTCCGGGACAAAAAAGGAGATGAAGACACTGCGCACGCTTGACAGGTATCCGCTCCATATCTGCGCAATGACGAGGTAAAACCCCGTTGCCCTGAGGATGCCCGTCAGGATGACCACGCCCGCCAGCAACGGGAACCCGCCCCGCACCCAGCCCAGCAGTCGGCGCAGACAGAAGGAATCCGCCCCGCACAGGCAGGCGATGATGACCAGCAGGGTACCCAGCTGCCCCAGCCCCACCCGGCTGTAAAAGAAGGCTATGCACAGCGGGATGATCTGAAGGCGAACGAAGGTGCTTGCCGCCAGCAGGGCAGGCAGGCAGAGCGCCGCCCGCCCAAGGGGACGCAGCGCGCTTTCCGGCGCCGGGGGATGAGCCGTTGCGGGCGTCATGGGGAGACCTCCACTTCTTTTGCATTGCCGCGCCACAGCCGCCGGAACGTACGTTCAGACGCACCCGGACGGCCCTGACCGGGCAACGCGGAAAACAGGCGAACTCCAGCCGCCCCTCCTCAGCGCCGCATGCCGCGCACGCGGCCGCCCTCCCCGACCTCGTACCAGATGCCGTGCCAGAGGATGCCCCGCGCCCGGATGCTGCGGGCATAGACCCAGACAAACATGCCCGCGCTGAGGGCAAAGGCCGTCATCCAGCGCCAGATGGGCAGGCGGTTGCCCGCCAGTTCGCGCCAATGGCCCATGGCGGCGGCCAGCGCGATCAGATAGAGGAAGGCCACGGCCACGCTGCCCGTGGAGGCCAGCCCCGTAAGGCCGCCCAGCAGGGACAGGACGGCCATGAGCGGCGGCAGGGCCATGACCGCGCACAGCCCGCCCAGCAGCCGCCACTGGGACGGCACGCAGAACTTGAGGAAAAGCACCTGCCGATCCATCCAGGCCCGCCAGATGTCCAGACGGTGGCCGGCGGCCTCGGTACGCAGGAGCGCGCCGGGGCAGAGCTTGACCGTCACGCCGCGCGCGGGCAGCACCCCGGCCAGCGCGCAGTCGTCCACCACGTTGCCCGCCCAGAGTTCGCGCACCTGATGCCGCTCGAAGGCCGCCCGGCTGATGCACATGGCCCCGCCCCACGGCTGGGTGAACTGCCGGGCCAGACCCTGCAGATAGCGCATGAGCTGGACGCAGAGGGCATAGGCCAGGGTCACGGGGCCGCTATCGCGGGGCGTGACCTGATGGTAACCGGTGGAAAATTCCGCCTCGCCGCGCGCCACCGGGGCCACCAGCCGCCGCACGAAATCCGGCGCGGCAATATGGGTGCTGTCGCAAAAAACATAGACCTCAGCCGCTTCGCCCACGGCGGCCACGCCGGCCAGACTGTTATGGTTCTTCTGGCCGCAGCCGCGCGCCTCGCCGGCCACCACATGCCGCAGGGCCGGATAACGGTTCTGCAGCTCCCTGACCAGCCGGGCGGAGGGTTCGCCGTCGGTGGCGGTCACCATCACGGGCAGCAATTGCGGATAGTCCTGTTCCAGCAGGGATTCCAACGCCTCTTCCATGCGCGGATGCGTGCCGGCGGCCGGAATGATGAGGGCAGCGCGCGGCCAGTCGCCCTCATTGGCCAGACCGAAGATGGCCGCCTTTTCCTCGCGGGCCAGCCGTTCGCCCACCTTTCCCAGCCAAATCAGCAGACCGCACTGCAGGGCGGCCAGCACCAGAAAGATCTCCCACATAGTCATTCCTCTTGCACACGCCAGCCGTCCTCGGGGACAGGGGCGCAGTCTTCGGTCACGGGCACGTTCAGCGTGCGCCGTCCCTCAATATCAAAGGAAAGGCCGCGGTTCAGGCGCAGTTTGCCCCGCACCTCGCCGTCATACAGCGTTACCGAAAAAACATGCCCCGACGAGGGATGGCGCGCCTCCACCCGTCCGTCCCGCACGCCGCCCTCCAGATGATAGACATCCACCTGCCCGCTGCGTGTGCGCAACAGCGCCGCGCCGCGCAATGAGCCTCGCCCGTTGACGCAGATGGCCACCCGGAAGTGGGAGGTCAGCACCTTGCCCTCCCAGAGTTCCGTCACCTCCCCGGGCGCGGGCGGCACGGCATGCTGGCCGGTCACCCCATGCCCGGCTCGTGCCGGAGCGGCGGACGGCATTGCCAGCCAGATGAGCAGCGGCAGCAGGCAAAGGGCCCGCCGCCAAACGGCCATGTTCAACATCTCGCCTCCCCCGCCAGCCGCACGAACAGTTCCTCATGGGCGGCCACCATCCGTTCAAAGGCAAAGTCCCGCTCCACGCGCTCGCGGCCCGCCCGGCCCAGACGATCCCCCAGTTCCGGCTCAGCCAGCAGGCGGCAGATGTGAGCGGCCAAGGCCGCATCATCGCCCGCCCCGGCGAGAAAACCGTTCTCGCCGGGCGTCACCAGCCGGGGAATGCCGCCCACGGCCGTGGCGCAGAGCGGCAGGCCGCAGGACATGGCTTCCAGCAGGACATTGGGCTGGCCCTCGCGCACCGACGACAGGGCAAAGAGGCGTGCCTGCGCATATTCGTCCCGCACGTCGGGACGGCCGGGCACGAATTCGATGCCTTGGCCCGCCGCATGCGCGGCCGCCCATTGCCTGAGGCGCGCTTCCTCCGGGCCGTCGCCCACCAGCCGCAGCACCGCTTCAGGATGCCGTTCCCGCACCCGGGCAAAGGCGCGGAACAGGGTCACATGATCCTTGTCCCCGGCCAGCCGGGCCACGCAGAGGATGCGCGGCGGCCGCAAGGAGACCGGCTCCGTCGGGGCGCAAAAGCGCGCCGTGTCCACCCCGTTGGGAATGTAGCTCAGATGCCCGGCCGGAACGCCAAGCCCCTGCAAAACCTCGCACAGGGCCTCGGAATTGCAGACCATATGCCCGGTGAGCCGCCAGAGCAGGCGCTCGTGCTGGCGTTTCGGCCCGCCGCCGCCGCGCACCGTGCCCAGCACGGGCAGGCCCAGCGCCCTGCCCCAGAGACGGCCCCAGATATTGGGCAGGGCCGTGCAGGGCACGAGCACATGGGGCCGCAGGGTGCGCAGGGCCGAACCGAGCCGTGCGAAGAAGAAGGGAGCCAGCCGCCGGTCGCGCCCCAGATGATGCACCTCGATGCCGGCCTCCCGGGCCGTTTCATCCAAATCCGTCGGGCCGGTCAGGGTCAGCATGATGGGCGCAAAGCGCGCGCGATCCAGCCGCCGGGCCAGTTCGAGCATCTGGCGCTGCGTGCCGCCGTAGCAAAGATCTTCCATGAGAAAGAGAATTCGCATGATGTCAGGCATGCCCCATATTCCAGCATTCCGTCCGCTTTGGCAAGGGCGCGTCTTGCCTGCCGGGCGGAAAAGGTCTACACACAGGGCATGGTCACCCATCGCCCCGCCGCTCCCGCCGCTCCCGAAGGTTCCGCCGCCTGCGCCGTCCCGTCCGTCGCGCCCGCATCCGGGGCTGACGCGGCCCTGCGCGTCATCGTCAGTCTGGACGTGGAGGAGGAGGGCCTGTTTTCCGGGCGCTATGCCGCCACGGGCTGCGGCGTGCGCAATGTGGGCCTGCTGCCGCAGCTGGCCCCCCTTTCCGACGAGCTGGGCTTTCCGCTGACGCTTTTCTGCGCCCACACGGTCTTTGCCGATGCCGACGCCTGCCGGACGCTGGAAATCATGCGCGACCGCCACGGCGCGGAAATCGCCGCCCATCTCCATCACTGGAGCACCCCGCCGCTGGGCGAGGCTCCGTCCGACGGGCCGCCCATCCGCACGGACAGATTGCCGCGCGATCTCTTGCGGCAGCGCCTGCGCACCCTGCTGGAAGCGGGAGAACGCTTCAACGGCGCGCCGCTGACGAGCTTCCGCATGGGACGCTGGGATCTCAAGAAGACGGTGCGGCCCCTGCTGGCCGAGGCCGGCATCACGCTGGACAGTTCGGTCTGCCCGCTGCGCCTGTTTCCCGACGGCGCGGATCATTTTCTTGCGCCCGCCGATCCCTACTGGGTGGAGGGCCACGGCGACACCCGCCTGCTGGAAGCGCCCATCACCCAGATTCCCCTTTTCCCCGCCCTGCCCCGCCTCTGGCGCGGCCTTGCGCCGCGCCGTCATGCGGACAGCTTCCATTTCTGGGGCGCGCTGAGCGCCAATCCCTTCTGGCACGGGCCGCGCGCCATGCGCTGGGCCGCCCGCCTGCATCAGGCCCGGGGCGGGCGCGTGCTCAGCCTGTTCTGGCATTCCTCGGAAATGCTGCCCGGCGGCTCGCCCCATGTGCCGGACAAGGCGGCGGCACGCGCCATGCGGGAGATCATCTTCAATTTCCTCAGCTGGCTGCGTGAAGCATTCCCGGTGCGGGGCTGCACGGCGGCCCAACTGCGGGCCGAAGCCGACAACCTGTCCTTTCCCTCCCGTCCTGACGGTTCGGGCGACTGGTAGCCCTGCCGGCTGCCCGCCACGGACGCCCTGTCATCCCGGTTCGCCCATGAACGCTCCTGCTTCCTCTCACGCGGCCAGCGGCTATTTCTGGATCATCCTCACGGCCTTTTTCTGGTCGCTGGTGGGCGTCCTCTCCAAGGTCTGCATGGCCGAGGGCGTCAGCCCGCTGGAGACGGCCTTCTGGCGTTCGGCCTTCGGCCTGCTGCTCTTCCTCTGCCACACCCTCGCCACCCGGCAGATCGCCGTCCCGCCCCGTGCGGCGTCGAGCTTTATCCTCTTCGGGGTCTGGGGCATCGGGGTCTTCTATTCCGTCACCCAATACGCCATCAAACTGAGCGGCGCGGCCATGTCCGTGGTGCTCATGTACACCGCGCCCATCTGGGTAGCGATCATTTCGCGCATTCTCTTCGGCGAGAGCATTTCCGGACGCAAGCTCGCGGCCATTGGCGTGGCCCTCTGCGGCACGGCCCTGGTCTGCTTTTCCGGCGGCAGCCTGCCGGGACAGCATTCCTGGCTCGGCATCGCCTGCGGCCTGCTCATCGGCTTAAGCTATGCCTCGCACTATCCCTTCTATCGCTGGTGGCAAAACCGCTACAGCGCGGCGACCCTCTATTTTTATTCGCTGATCGGCGGCCTTGCGGCCCTCTGGCTGGCGACGCCCGTCAGCCTCGACCACTCCCCCCGCGTCTGGCTCTGCCTGGCCCTGCTCGGCATGTGCACCAGCTATTTCGCCTATCTCTGCTACGGGCTGGCCCTCAAGCGCATCGGCCTCGTGCGGGCCGCCGTGACCTGCTATCTCGAGCCGGTGCTCAGCACGCTCTGGGTCTGGCTGTTCTGGCAGGAAAGTTTCACCCTCATGGGCTGGATCGGCAGCATCCTCGTACTGGGGGCGGTGCTCCTGCTCTCGCTGGACAGATCCGGGGACTGCCCCCTTCCCGCCCGGCGCTTCATTCACAGGTAAGGCTTGACTTCCGCCGTCTTTTCGGCAAAAGTCTGTTGGTTGCGCCCATGCGGCGCATGCCTGCCGGGATGGTGGAATTGGTAGACGCAGCGGACTCAAAATCCGCCGGGTTCACGCCCTTGCGAGTTCAAGTCTCGCTCCCGGTACCAGAAACGACAGGGGCCTGCGGTCATCCGCAGGCCCCTTTTTCGTATCGTGGGCTGCCGGTCGCGCGGACGTGCCGCCCCTACGGATGCGTGCCGTTGCGCTCCTGCCGGGCCGGGCTGGCCGAAAGCAGAAGCCAGGACAGCTCGTGGCGGCTGCTGATGCCCGTGCGGCGCAGGATATTGCGAATATGGGTCTTGAGGGTGGCGGGCGAAATGCTGAGGCGGCTGCAGATGTCCGCGTCATTGCGCTTGTGCGCCAGCATGGCGGCTATCAGCGCCTGCTGCGGCGTCAGCCCGAGCTGGCGAAAAATATCCCGGCAGGTGTCGAGATCGCTGGGCAGGCCGTTTTCCTCCTCGCCGGGCGTGCCCCGCCGCGCCGGGCACGGCGAGGATTCGAGCAGCCGCTGCCAGATGCGGCTCCAGGCCAGAAAGCAGCAGACGGCCAGCACGGCCAGCAGGAGAAACAGCAGATTGACCGCCGTGCCGCGCGTCAGGCAAAGGGCCACGGACGTCTGCGCCATGCGGCCCAGCGTGATGCCGAGCAGCAGCAGCGCGCCCGCCCTGGCCGCCAGCCGCCGCCATGTCGCCCGGCGGGCAGCCAGCTGGCAGATCAGGGTCAGCGTCCAGACCATCAGCAGGCTATAGGAAACCTGCAGGCTTTGCAGGGACAGCGCCGGAGACTCGCGATGCAGGAGCGGCCAGGCCGTATAGGCCACCACGGCAAAGGGCAGCACCCCCAGCACCAGCGGGCCATTGCGCCAGGCAGGCAAAAGGGCCGCCGCCGGCGCGAGGGCCGCCAGCAGGGCCAGCAGGATGCCGTCAAGGCTCAGCCCCGGCAGGGGCGCAAAGGTTTCCCACAGGACGCTGTAGGCGCCGATGCCCAGACCGCTGAACAGACATGTGAGCAGCGCGGCGACCCGCTCGCCCGGCCCCATGTCGGACACGGCGGGCGTGGGGGCCTCGTCACGCGGCAGAGCCAGCCCGGCCAGAGCGGACGCAAGGACAAGCGCCGCAAGCAGCGGCGGCCGGGACAGCCCCTCGAGCAGCTCCACCACCAGTCCGCCCAGAAACATGCCGCCGCCAATGGCAACGGCGCAGTGCGGCGGCGGCAGCGCTTTCAGCCTTTGCAGCAGGGAAAGAAAGGTCAGGGCCAGGCCCAAGCCCGCGCAGGCGCAGACCAGCCAGATGCCTGCCGTGCCCGCCGCCCACGGCCAGACAAGGGGAGTCAGGGCCGCCAGCAGGCACAGCGACGGCAGACAGACCCACACCCCCCTGCCGGTCTGCGGCGGCAGACCGCGCCAATCGCACAGCAGGAAGGCTGCCACCGCAAACGGCAACATGGCGGCCAGCGGCCCGCTTTCTCCTATCCAGAAAAATTCCGGACTGTCGATATCCATGTGGAGCAGCAGCCAGGACCAGACGGCCAGGGCGCCCGCACGGCAGATAGTCAGAAGGAGGGAAGGGACATGAGAAAGGATATTTCGCTGCATGACAGTTCTGTTTTTTGAATATGGTATGCGGACTTTTCCGCTTTTTCAAGACGCCTCCCCATGCGCGCTCCGGTAATCTGATCAAGAAAATCAAAGGAGTTGGTGCGGCAATACCTCTTTGAGGTATGCCTACGAAAAAGGGGGATTTTCACCTGACGGGGCAAAATACCCCCCAGACGGATAGCCTTTTTCCGTGGCTTGTGCATATTTGAACAATCATCCCGCTCACGGAACCATCAGGAGGAGCATCATGAAAAAGTGTCTGATTCTGGCTCTGGTACTCGCCGTTTTCGGCGTGACGCTGCCCGGTTATGATCAGGCGGCGCAGGCGGCCTATGACGGGCCGAAGCTCAAGTTTCGCGTGGCGCACACCACGCCTCCCGGCAATCACATCACCCTGGCTTTTGAAAAGTTCAAGGAGCTGGTGGAAGCCAAGAGCGGCAAGAAAATCCGCGTGCAGATCTTTCCCAACGCCATCCTCGGCAGCGACCGTGTGCTGATGGAAGGCGCGCAGAAGGGCAGTCTGGAAATGGCCGTCAGCTCCACGCCGAACATGGCCAACTTCTCGCCCCTTTATCAGGTGTTTGACCTGCCCTACATCACCAGCCCGGCCAAGCAGAAGCAGTTTTATGCCGCCATGGATCACGGCCCGCTTGCGGACTATTTTCACAAGGTAGCCAACGATATCGGCCTTGAACCCATCATGTACGCCGAATACGGCTATCGGAACTTCGTCAGCATCAAGCGGCCCATCAACGGCATTTCCGACCTGGCCGGCCTCAAGATGCGCACCACCGACTCGGCCGTGGAAGTCGAAGTGGCCAAGATCCTGAAGATGAATCCCACGCCCGTGGCCTGGGGCGAAACCTACACCGCCCTGCAGCAGGGCACCGTGGACGGCGAAGGCAATACCTTCCCCCACATGTACGGGGCCAAGCACCACGAGGTGCTGAAGTACGCGGCCACCACCTATCACAATTACGGCATGCAGGTCATGATGGCCAACAAGGCCTGGTGGGACAAGCTGCCCCCCGCGGCGCAGCAGATCATCCGCGAGGCCGCAGCCGAAGCCCTGACCTATCAGCGCGAGGTGCTCTATCCCAAGAATGAGGCCGAGGCCCGCGAAGGCTTCATCAAGGCCGGGATCACCATCATCGATCTGAACGAAGCCCAGCTTGAGGAGTTCCGCAAGGCGACCCGCCCGGTGTGGGACAAGTTCAAGGACGTGCTGCCCGCCGAGCTGGTGCAGATGGTGCTTGATACCCAGAAGTAGACGGATCCCTCCTTCCTTGTCGGTTGGGCGCAAGCCTGACACGGCGAGGCCGCCCTCCTGCTGCCGGAAAGCCCCTGTTCCGGCAGCGGCGGCCACGGCCTCGCCGGAAGGCGGGAGGGAATCGAGAGCGGGCATCCCCGTTGTGGCGGGCGATGCCCGACACTGCCGCAAGGAGACCACATGTCTGCCGAAATTTCCGGCCTGCTGCGCCGCCTTGACAGAGATCTTGAAAAGCCCCTGCTGGTTGTCGGGCTGTTGTTGATGATCTTCATCATCTCCTACCAGACCATTTACCGCTACTGCATCACCAACTTCATTGCCGCGCTGGAACATCCCGGCTTTTTCATGGGCCTGCTGGGGCAGGTCATTGATCTGAACGCCCTGCGCGCGCATGCCTCGGCCTTTGTGGGCGGCGCGGTCTGGACGGAGGAAAGCGCCCGCTACATCTTCATTTGGGTATCCTATCTGGCCATTCCGCTGGCCATCCGCCAGCGCACCAACATCCGCGTGGATGTGCTCTATGATCGCCTGAGCGAACGCGTGCAGGCCGCCAGCTGGATCGTCGTGGATCTTTCCCTGCTTTTGCTCAGCCTGTTCATGCTGCGCGAGGGCACCTCCTATGTCCAGATGCAGATTGACATGCCCCAGATGACGGCCGCCCTGCGCATCCCCTACTTCATTCCCTATCTCATCCTGCCGGTGGGATTCGGTCTCATGGCCCTGCGGGCCTGTCAGAATCTCGTGGGGCAGGTGCGCGCCTGCGGTCTGCGGGACAGCCTGTGCGCCGTGGGCCTGACCATTCTGCTCTTCCTGCCGCCGTTGCTCATGGAGGACGGCAACGCCATTGTGCTGCTGTTCGGCTATTTCATCATTCTGCTGCTCATCGGCGTGCCCATTGCCTTCAGCCTCGGCCTGGCCGGTCTCATGACCGTGGTGGGGGCCGATACCCTGCCCGCCGACTACCTTGCCTCGGTGGCCTTTACCTCCATCGACAACTTTCCCATCATGGCCATCCCCTTCTTCATTGCCGCCGGGGTCTTCATGGGGGCGGGAGGCCTGTCCCAACGCCTGCTCAAGCTGGCCGACGCGCTGGTGGGCGGTCTGCCCGGCGGCATGGCCCTGGCCGCCATTGCCACCTGCATGTTCTTTGCCGCCATCAGCGGTTCCGGCCCGGCCACGGTGGCCGCCATCGGCACCCTGACCATCCCGGCCATGGTGGAACGGGGCTATGATCGCCTGTTCGCCGCCGCCGTCGTGGCCGCTGCCGGGGCCATCGGGGTCATGATCCCGCCCAGCAACCCCTTTGTGGTCTACGGCATCGCCGGACAGGCCTCGGTGGGCAAGCTCTTTCTGGCCGGCATCATCCCCGGCATTCTCACGGGGCTGGTGCTCATGCTCACCACCTTCATCATCGCCAGAAAGCGCGGCTGGCGCGGCGAACGCAAGGAACGCTGGCTGCGGGGCGTTCTGACGGCCGCCTGGCAGGCCAAGTGGGCGCTGCTCGTGCCGGTCATCGTGCTCGGCGGCATTTACGGCGGCATCATGACGCCCACCGAAGCCGCGGCCATTGCCGCCCTGTACGGCCTGCTGGTGGGCATCTTCGTCTACCGGGAACTGAATTTCCGCACCATCTGTTCCTGCTGCCGGGAGGCGGCCTCCACCTCGGCCATCATCATCATGCTCATGGCCATGGCCACCATCTTCGGCAATGTCATGACCCTGGAAAGCGTGCCGGAACGCATTGCCACGGCCATCATGGCCTTTACCCACAGCAAGCTGGCCATCCTGCTGCTGGTCAACATCCTGCTGATCTGGGTGGGCACCTTCATGGAAGCCCTGGCGGCCATTGTCATCCTCACGCCCATCCTGCTGCCCCTGGCGCTCAAGGTCGGCGTTGACCCCATCCATTTCGGGGTCATCATGGTGGTCAATCTGGCCATCGGCTTTGTGACGCCGCCGGTGGGGGTCAATCTCTTCGTGGCCTGCGGCATCACCGGCGAAAAGATCTCGCAGGTCTCGCGCGCGGCGGTTCCCTTCCTGATCGCCATGCTGTTTGTCCTGCTGGCCGTCACCTATATTCCCTCCCTTTCCCTCTGCCTGCTCTAGGCCTGTGGGAAGTCCGACAGGGGAGGCCCCCTTCTTCCCCTGTCCCCCTCACGGCCGGTACAGCCCGTCTGGGGGCTGTACCGGCCTCAGGCAGCCCTCCCCGTGCGGAGAAAAAGGAGACGACATGCCCGCACCGATCCTGCCCGCCGCCGCCCTGCTGCGAGCCGCGGCCACCCTGCTGAACGAGGCGCAAGGCGATGGCCTTGCGCCGGTCTGTCTTGCCGTCTGCAATCGGGACGGGCAACTGGGCCTTTTCCTGCGCATGGACGCCGCTCCCGTGCGTCTCATTGCCATTGCGCAGGCCAAGGCCTATACCGCGGCGCGTCTGGGCGTCAGCACGGCGGACTTTGCCCGCCGCCTTGTCCGGGACGGGCTGACCACGGGCGACTTTTGCGATAGCGGCCTGACGGCCATGCGGGGCGGCGTGCCTCTGCTGCGTGACGGGCAGGTTCTGCTGGGACTGGGCATCAGCGGACGCAGCACCGACGCGGACGAGGCCCTGGCCCTGCGCCTGCGCGACCTGCTGACAGAGGAACTTGCCCGCGCGGAAGGCCCGCAGGGCGAGACGCTGGCCTGAGGCGTCCCGCCGCCCGACAGCTCCCCACAGGCTAGGGCAGGCGCTGATGCGCCCGCAACAGCGCATCCTGCAAAAGACGGAACAGGGCGTCGGGCAGTTCGCGCATTTCCTGAATGATGACACTATGATGCGGGAGAAGATCGCCTATGGCGGCAGACTGCAGGCCGATGCCGAGAATTTCCACCCCCTGAGCCGGGGCAAGGCGGATGGCCTGCCGGCAGGAGGCTTCGTCCTGCGCCTCGCCGTCGGAAAGCACGATGAGGAGCTTGCGCCGTTGGGAAAGGGGCTGCAGTTGCGCCAGCGCCCACCAGAGCGCCGCCCCCAGGGGCGTGCCGCCGTCCGGCATACAGGTGAAGCCCGTATGCAGGCGCTGCCCGAAGCGAACAACGGGGGCCACGGTCATGCCGACGGAAAGCGGCTGCGACCAGCGTGCGCCGGCGGCAGGGAGCGGGAAGGCCTCCCACGCCGGCACCACGTCGTCCCCGCCGGGAAAGACGGTTATGGCCGTCGTGATGCCCGACAGCCCCTGCAGAGCATACATCAGGGCAAAGCAGGCCTGACAGGCCAGCATCATCTTGTCCCCCTCCTCCATGCTGGTGCTGGCATCCAGCAGAATATGCACGGCGGTATCCAGTTCACGCCGTGTGTCATGGCGGCAAAAAATGCGGGTATCGCCGGTACCCAGACGCCACAGGGAGCGGGAATCCAATCTGCCGCGCCGCGCGGGCAGCGTTCGCCGCAGGACATGGGCCTGCAGCAGCCCCCGCAAGCGGGCGCGCAGGGCCGCGCTGGCCTGCAGGGCGGCGAGGCGGGCTGCGCCGTCCAGAGGATACACGGGGCGCGCCGCCTCCCGGGCCATGATCACGGCCTCTTCCGCCTGACAGGGAGGCAAGGCCCACAGCCTTTCCTGCAGCCAGCCCGACAGCGAATCCCCCGCGGCATCCCCCAGATCGAGCGCATCCTCCAGACTGAACGCCTCTGTCAGACTAAGCGCCTCCGCCAGATTCTTTTCGGCCTTTTCGGACGCAGGCGCCGCTCCTTCCGTCGCGCTCTCGCCGGATGAGGCCTCGTCCGCAGCGCACGCTGCGCCATTGTCCGGACATGTCTCCGCATCTTCGCCCTGCCCGGCCTGCCCGCCCGCATCCTCCTCAGCCTCCCCGCCGTCCCGGGCGCGGCTTACCTCGTCCGCCGCAAGATCGGGCAACACGTCATGCAGCAGTCGGACCAGCTCCCGCGCGGTCTGGACGGCATGCCGCGAGTGCGCGCCCTCTTGCCGGAAACGCATGACCACAGCTTCCAGCCTGTCCGGCAGGTCAGCGGCGACGCGCACGAGATCCGCCCGCATTTCACGGCACACCTCGCGCAAATCCGGTACATCCGCGCTCCAGATCAGGATTTCGATATACGGCAGCAGACAGCGAGCCGGATCGTCACCCACCATGCCCCGGCGGCGCATGTCCTCACCGAAGTTCCGCACCAGTTCCCGGATATTGCGGCCGCAGCCGGGATAGCGTCCGGCCAGGCGCGAACTCGTGCGCCAGGTTTCCAGTATGCGGCAGATCTCGCACGTGGCCGGATCCATCCGCGCCCGCACCAGCTCCTGCCGGTCGCTGTAGCGGATGCGGGCGGCTTCCATGTCGATATGGCCGCGCAGCAGCCGAAGGCCGGCGGCGTCAGCCTCGACCGGCAGCGGGGGCAGATGCAGGGTGTCGTCGCCGCCGGGCCAGATCGCCGCCGGGTCCGCCCCGTCCAGAGAGACGGTCAGTCCATGGCGCCGTCCCAGTGCGGTCGCCAGCAGCGGCAGGCAGTGCAGCAAAGCCTGTTCAGGCATGGTCACCTCGGCATGGTGCGGTTTTCAGGGGCACAGACAGCCGTCCGGGCGGATTTGCCCTTGCGGCCTATGCTAGGGGTCAACGCGCAGGGAGGGAAGATGCAGCAGATAGCCCTTGCGCAGCATCTTGGCGGATTGTTGGGCCAGCTCCAGCAAGGGCTTGCGGGCCGCGCAGCTCTCGACCGGCACAAAGCGCGTCTGGCTCTGCGCGCCGGCAGCGCCCTGGTAAAGCGTCACGCCATCGGGCGTCGCCTCGGCCCGCCAGCACTGTTCCTCGGGGGGAAGCGGCGGGGCATCCGGCGTCTGCTCCCGCAGCAGCACCACCGACATCCGGCCTGTGGCCGACGTGGCCAGCATTTCATAAATATGGTTGCGGGCCGCCTCGCCGCCCAGGGTGTCTGCCCCCTCGCCCTCGTCGCGCAGCGCCGCCCCCTCGGGAAAATATCGCTGGGCCAGCTCGTGCAGCATAAGGCGCGTCTCGCGGGAGGCCCGATAGGCCAGCGCCCGATCCAGGGTGTGCAGCAGCGAGGCAACGTCCGTCTGACCATTGCGGACGGCCCGCAGGATCAGTTCCGCCCACCGCACCAGCCCACGAGTGGAAAAGGTCACCTCGATGGTCTGGAAAAGCTCGCCCGCCGTCCCCTCGCCCATGAACAGCCCGCGCACGTCATTGGCATATTCCACCATCTGCCGGCACAGCAGGCGCGGCAATTCCGGAAAACGCCGGTGCAACAGGCCCGTTTCCACCTGCGGCTGCGGGTAACTCATGCTGCTCAGCACAAAACGGTCGGCAAAGGCCAGATTTTGCCGCTGCGTGCCCTGATAGAGGCCGCTGTCGTCCCCGCCGCCATTGGTATTTGCCGTGGCGGCAAAGCGGAACAGGGGATGCGGCGCAAGAATCTCGCCGCCGTTTTCCGCAATGCAGAGGGGGGAACCGTCCAGCACGCCATGCAGCCCGGCCACCACTTCCGGCGACACCATGTCGATCTCGTTGATCAGCAGCAGACAGCCATAGCTCATGGAGAGCGCCAGCGGGCCGTATTCAAAGAACACGCTGCCCCCGCTCAGGCTGTGATGCCCCACCAGATCGGCAAATTCCAGCCGCCCGTGGCCGGCAACCTCAAACACGGGATAGTTCAGGCGCGCGGCCAGCTGCTTGATGCAGGAGGTTTTGCCGCAACCCGCCGGGCCAAAGAGATAGAGCGGCTCGCCGGGGTGCAGGAACCAGTCCGCAATGTCGCGGCTGGACTCGTGGAAAAGGTAATGCTCATCAATGGCGGGAGTAAACAGGCAGGGGGCGTCATAGCCCTGCACCTGCTCGCCGGACGGCCTGCCCGAAAACGCCGTCCCGGCATCCAGCAGGCACGGCGTCAGGGCCATCAATTCATCATGCACGGTGTTCATGGCTTGCCTGTGCCCTCCGGGCAGGGGCCGGAGTCCGGCCTGCGGTTTCCGGCTGCGACAATACAAAAAACAGATATGACGATGAGTTGGCCAATGAAATTTCGCCAGCGGCAAGCATACGACAGCGCTGCGGGCGGCGCAAGTCCCCTGCCCGGAAGCGCCTGCGGCGTCGAACCTGCCGCCAGCCCGGCAGCAATGGCGCACACGCACGAAAAGCCTGTCCGGGGACAGGCTTTTCGTGTGCAATAATGGCCTCAGATGCGACGGCTAGAAGCCGAACCGCAGGCCGACCATGAATTCGTGGTTGTAGGGGCGGGTGCCGATTTCGTACTTGCGGCCGTTGGCCGTGCCGCTCACGCTGTTGTAGCCGAAGTCCACATAGCGGTAACCGGCGTCAATGGTGAAGTTTTCATTGAGATTGTAGGCCACGCCGGCGCCAACGTTCCACGCGAAGTTGGTGAAGCGGTCGTCCATGGACATGTCGGTGCCGCCGTAGTGCACGTCATAGCCCGCATAGGTGAAGGCCATGCCCAGACCGGCGCCGATCCAGGGCGTGAAGGGGCTGTCGTTGTGAATATCCCAATAGAGGTTGGCAAAGAGGGTGGACTGATTCCAGGTGCCCTTCACGCCGCCCAGGTTGCCGTCCCAGGAGGTATGGCTGTTGCCGCGCATGGCGAATTCCACTTCCGCGCGCAGGGGCACCATGTACATGGGCCAGAAGTCGTAACCGGCGGCCAGTGCGCCGCCCAAGGTGAACTGCGAGTATTCGCTGATGCCGGAACCGGCAAGCCCGGAGCTGCGCTCGGTGGTTCCGGTGTTCTGAATGGACATCAGAAATTTGGGAGCGAGATACATGCCTTCCGCCTTGGCCAGTGCGGGCATGGCCAGCGCCACCAGCAGGAAAAGAGCCACAAGGGTGCGTTTCATGTGTGTTCCTCCAATAAGGTTTGTCGGTCATCCCGAAAGTTAAAGTTTTGCGTAAAGTTGTCAGATTGTCAATAAAAATGCCCGGCAAACTGACCTCCGTGCAAAAATTTGCCCCCCTCCCCGGGAAGCGTCCGCAACGGCCTCCCTGCATCCTTCCTGTCTTATCAACAGATTATGCAACGTGCCGGAAAAGAGGCATAACCGCCCCTACAGCATATTGACGGGATCCAAATCCAGAAAGGGCCGCAGGTGCGCGGCTTCCCGCTCCCTGAGCAGGGCCGCGAACACCCGCCGCACGCCCTGCCAGTCCGCGCCCTTAAGCAGGCAATGATAGCGCCGCCGGCCCCGCAGCAGCGCCAGCGGCGCGGGCGCAGGCCCCAGCAGGCGCACATTTTCCCGCTGGGCGGCCTTCCGCAGCACGCGACCGGCCAGCGCCAGCCGCTCAGGCCCCCGGCTGTCCGCCGCCTCGTACGAAAGCCGCACCAGCGCCAGCCGCACGAAGGGCGGATAGCCGTACTTGCGACGGCGGGCCAGTTCGGCGGCATAGAAGCCTTCGTAATCGGCGCGCTGCACATACTGCCAGCAATAGTGACCGGCGTCGCGGGTCTGGATGAGCACCTCGCCCGGCAGCTCGCCGCGTCCGGCCCGTCCGGCGGACTGCACGAGCAGCTGAAAGGTGCGCTCAGCAGCCCGGTAATCCGGCAGGTTGAGGCCCAAATCCCCGTCGGCCACCACCACGAGGGTCACCCCGGGGAAATGGTGGCCCTTGGAGAGCATCTGCGTGCCCACGAGGATCGGCGATTCGCGCCGGGCAAAGGCGGCCAGGATCTCCTCCATGTGACCGGGGCGGCGCGTGCTGTCTCGATCCAGGCGCAACACGGGCTGCCCGGCCAGCACGGACAGGCATTCGGCCAGCTTTTCCGTGCCCTCGCCCAGGGGCAGAAAGCTCGTGCCCTTGCAGGTGGGACAGGGGGAGGGAAAGGGCAGGCTGAAGCCGCAGTAGTGGCAGACCAGTCGTTCCCGCCCCTTGTGGTAGGCAAGGCCGATCTGGCAATGCGGACACTTCAGCGTGGCCTTGCAGTCCTGACAGAACATGAGCGGCGCATATCCGCGCCGGTTGAGCAGGACGACCGCCTGTTCGCCGCGCCGGATGACCTCGCGCAGGGCATCCTCGCTGCGGGCGGCCAGCAGGCTGCCATCCTCAGGGCGGCAGGAGAGCGCGCCAATGTCCACCAGCTCCACCGGCGGCAGGGGCCGCCCGCCCACCCGCTGCGGCAAACGAAGCATGGGCAGCCGCCCCTGCTCCGCGGCATAAAAGGTCTTGATGTCCGGTGTGGCCGAACCCAGCACCAGCAGGCCGCGCCGCTGCCCTACCCGAAACCAGGCCACTTCCTTGGCCTGATAGGGCAGGCCCTCGTCCTGCTTGAAAGAGCCGTCGTGCTCCTCGTCCAGGATGATGCAGCCCAGCCGCGGCAGGGGCAAAAAGAGCGCCGAACGCGTCCCCACCACCAGACAGGGCCCTTTCTGCCCGGCCAGGGCGCGAAAGACAGCCTCCCGGCGACCCGGCGTCTGGTAACCGTGCGAGAGAAAAAGCGGCACATGCGGCAGCACCCGCGCGGCATCGCGCCGCAACTTGTGGGCCAGCGCCACTTCCGGCGCCAGCAGCAGCACGCTGCGCCCTTGTGCGAGGCAGTGCCGGGCCAGCTCCAGATAAACGGCCGTCTTGCCGCTGCCGGTTACGCCGTACAGCAGGCGCGTGGCGGCCTCATCCGCATCCAGCGCCCGCGTCATGTCCGCCAGCGCGGCCTGCTGGGCCGCGTTGAGCCGAAAGGGCGCAGGCGGAGGCGGCAGCAAGCTCTCGTCCTCAGTCTCCTCATCCCCCCGCTCCAGCGCCACCAGCCCGGCAGTCAGCAGGTTCCGCAGAACGGCGGCGGCTCCGGGCAGACTGCGGCAGAGCTGCCGGCGGCTCACCCTGCCGTGTTCATGCAGAAAGTCCAGAACCGCCATCTGCCGGCTGGCCGAAGGGCGCACGGGCCACGGCGGATCCGTCAGCAGGCGGCAATGCTCCTCCGCCGCCGCATCGACGCCCGGCGGCAGCAGGCGCGCCTGTCCCGCGCACAGGGCGGCGGCAAGGCGGGCCTGTTCGTCTCCGGGGGCGGCGCAGATATCGCGCAGGCTCCAGGTGCGCCCCCCGCGCGCGGACGACTCCGCGCCAATCTCCCGCAGCCGCACGCGCGTCTGCCTGAGGCCCTGCGGCAGCACATGCCCCAGCACGCAGCCGGGGGAAAGCCCTTGCCGCGAAGCCAGATCCTGCGCCAAATCCAGCAGCTCAGGCGGCAGCAGGGGCCGTTCCTCCAGCGGCCAGGCCAATGTCCTGCAGTTCACCCCGGGCGGCAGTTCCGCCGCATCATCCACAGACAGCACGACGCTCGCCCGCAAGGCCCCCTTGCCCAGCGGCACGGCCACGCGCAGACCGGGCTGCCAGAAGGCGGCCGGGAAAACGGACGGCAGCGCATAGGTAAGCGTGGCAAAGGGGGGACTGAACAGGGCAATGCGGGCAAACATGATCTTCGGGTGCAAGGGCGCGGCCTTCGTGCCGCGCGGCGGCTGGGCGGGGCGGCAGCTGACGCGGGAAAAGCCCTCCGGGCAAAGGCCCTGCCGGAGAAGGCGCAAGCGCCGGCGAAAAGGCCCTGCAAACGCGCCTCCGCCGCTGTCCGGCAACGAAAAAGGCGGATACCGCCGTGACGTCCTGACGGTATCCGCCGTGTTTTCCGTGTTGCGGCTTACTGGAACTGAACGAACTTCCTGAGCTGGGCCAGCAGTTCGTAGCGCAGATCCTCGTCCTGCAGGGCAAAGTAGATGTTGGCGGAGAGAAATTCCGACCAGTCGCCCGCGTCAAAGCGCATGCCCGCCATGCGCACGGCCATCATGCCGCGCTCCTGCGCCAGGGTCTTGAGGGCGTCGGTGAGCTGGATTTCGCCGCCGTGGCCGGGCTGCACCTTGTCCAGATGGTCGAAGATATCGGGCGTGAGCACATAGCGGCCCACAATGGCCAGCCGGGAGGGAGCGTTCTCGCGGGCGGGCTTTTCCACCATGTCGTGCACCCGGTAAACCCCGGGGCTGACTTCCTCGCCCTGAATGATGCCGTAGCGGCTCACCTTTTCCCACGGCACTTCCATGACCCCGATGACCGGCATCTTCTCGGCCATGGCCACATCAATGAGCTGGCGAATGCCGGGCACGCCGCTGAACATGAGGTCATCACCCACCATGACGGCAAAGGGTTCGCCGCGCACCAGTTCCCGCGCGCACATGACCGCATGGCCGAGACCGAGCTGCTTCTTCTGGCGCACGGACATGATATTGACCATTTCCGCCACCTTGCGCACTTCTTCCAGCTTCTCCAGCTTGCCCGCGCGTTCCAGCACGCTTTCCAGCTGCAGATTGTAGTCGAAATGATCCTCGATGACGTTCTTGTCGCGGTTGGTGACGAAGATCACGTCCTGAATATGCGCCCGCTGCGCCTCCTCCACCACATACTGAATGACAGGCTTGTTGTAGATGGGCAGCATTTCCTTGGGGATATTCTTGGTCGCGGGCAAAGAACGGGTCCCCCAACCGGCCACGGGAATGATGACTTTCCGAATTTCCTGCATGCCTTACTCCTGTCTCGCGGCGTTTCAGCGCAATTCCCTGTTGACGATTTCCGCCAGCTCGGTGGCGTAGCGCACCACCTTTTCCTCGTCTTCGGCTTCCACCATGACGCGGCACAGCGCCTCAGTGCCGGAATAGCGCAACAACACCCGTCCGCGTCCGGCAAGCGCCCTTTCCACCTCGGCCACAGCCTTGCCGATGGCGGGCCGCTCCTCAAAGGGAAGTTTCTTCTCCACACGTACATTTATAAGTTTTTGCGGGAAAAGTTGCAACTGCCGGGCCAGTTCTGAGAGGGGGCGTTCCTTCTCGCGCATGATGCGCAGAATCTGGAGCGCCGCCAGCAGGCCGTCGCCGGTGGTGCTGTACTGCCGGAAAATGAGATGCCCGGACTGCTCGCCGCCCAGCATGGCCCCTTCGCGACGCATGGCCTCCACCACATAGCGGTCGCCCACCTTGGTGCGCAAGAGGCGTCCGGCCCGTTCCTTCATGAAAATCTCGAGCGCCAGATTGCTCATGGCCGTGGCCACCAGCAGATTGCCCGGCAGCTCGCCGCGCTCCATCATGGCCTGCGCGCAGAGCGCCATGATCTGATCCCCGTCCAGCACCGCGCCCTGCTCGTCCACCACGATGAGCCGGTCGGCGTCGCCGTCCAGGGCCAGGCCCACGTCGGCGCGCACCTCGCGCACCTTGGCGGCCACGTTGTCGGGATGGAGCGAGCCGCAATGATCATTGATGTTGGTGCCGTTGGGGGAGGTGCCCAGCCTGAAAACCTCGGCTCCCAGCTCCTCGAGGGCCAGCGGCGCGACCTTGTAGGCGGCGCCGTTGGCACAGTCAATGACGATGCGCAGACCCGCCAGGGTCAGCTGCGGCGGAAAGCAGCTCTTGGTGTAGACGATGTAGCGCCCGCCCGCATCCTCGATCTTGCTGGCGCGCCCCACCTTGTCCGATGCCGGATAGGGCCAGCGGAAGTCGGGATCCAGCACCATGCGCGAAATTTCATTCTCCACATCGTCGGGCAGTTTGAAGCCGTCGGCATCGAAAAACTTGATGCCGTTATCCGAATAGGGGTTGTGCGAGGCGGAAATGACCACCCCCAGATCCGCCCGCATGTTGCGCGTGAGAAAGGAAATGGCGGGCGTGGGCAGGGGGCCGGTCATGATGACGTGCATGCCCGCCGCGCACAGGCCCGCCGCCAGGGCGGATTCGAACATGTAGCCGGACAGGCGCGTATCCTTGCCGATGACGACCCGGTGCGCATGCGGCCCCTTGCGAAAGCGCACGCCCGCCGCCAGCCCGAGACGCAAGGCCACATCCACGGTCATGGGGGCGATATTCACCGGCCCGCGCATGCCGTCGGTACCGAAAAGACGTTCTGCCATAGGCTCTCCTCGCCGCGCACGGGGCGGCAATCATTTTTTCCGGGAAATGGTCACCCGATTGACCGAGGGATTGAGCAGGGTCATGCCCTCGGGCAGGCGGATGCGGGGAACAACCTGCCGGCTCTGGCCGATCTCCATCGGCGGAGGCACCACGATGACGCCCAGTTTGCGCAGATAGCTCGAATTCCGGGCCAGGGCTTCCGGCACTTCCACAAGCAATTCCAGGCTATCCGGCTCCACGGCATAGTTGCGGGCGTGCTCAGCCTCCACTTCCACCTTCACCTGCCGCGTCACCACGGTACGCCCGCTGGTAATGGTGTATTGCACCTCCACGCTGCCGGGCATGGCATTGACAAGGCTCGGCGTGTCCAGCGGCAGGGTCTGGCGTACGGTCGTCCCGGCGGCGTTGGGGTCAAGGGTGATGATGAGCGGCACATGGGACATGTCCGAAAGCACGCTTTCCGGGCCGCGCAGCGTGACAGAGGCGGGAGAGACGATGACGTTTTCCACGGTGAGCACGCCGCTGCGCAGGGGGGATTCGATCTCCGCCCGTACCGGCACGCTGCGCTCCGTGAGATTGTCCGCCTTGACCACGATGCGCGGCGGCTGCACGTCAATGAGTTCAAAGGCCCGCAGCTGCGGCCCCATGTGCTCGCTGGACAGGGGCACCACCGTGGTGCCCTTCTTGACGCCCGACAGATCGATGGACTGGGAAAGCGTCTGCTGCAGGATGGAACGCAGCAGCAGTTCCGGGCCGCGAATGCGCACATGCACCTTGTTGATGAGGCCGTCGGTGATCACCAGATTGGACGGCACTCCGTGATAATCGATATTGATTTCGAGCTGGGCCTCCAGCCGGTCGCGCACGCTGACCACATACCACATGCCCACCGCCGTGATGATGGCAATGAGCACGGAAGCAAGATGCGGCATCTTCTTGGGATTAAAGGGCATCGTGGAGCACCTGCCTCAGTTTCACGGCATCAAGATTGCGGAGCAGCTCGCCCTTGATGGCCACGGAAATTTCTCCGCGCTCCTCGGAAACCACAACCACCACGGCGTCGCTTTCCGCCGTGGTGCCGAGGGCCGCACGGTGCCGCGTGCCGAAGGACTGCCCGCTGGCCTCGGCCAGCGGCAGGATGCAGGCAGCGGCCAGAATGCGCCCCCGGCTCACCACCACGGCCCCGTCATGCAGGGGGGCCTTGGGGTAAAAGATGTTCATCAGCAGCTGCCGCGAAAGCCTGGCGTCAACGGTCACGCTTTCGCGCTTGACCATGTCCCCCAGCTGCATGCTGCGCTCAAAAACGATGAGCGCCCCAACGCGCAGCCGGGCCATTTCCACGCAGGCGGCCACCACTTCATCCACCAGACCGGCCTGCACGCTTTTCTTGCGAAAAAAATGCCGGCTGCCCATTTCGCCCAGGGCCTGTCGGATGTCGTTCTGAAAAATGACGACAATGAGGATGAAAAGTGAACCGAAAATGTGCTGCAACAGCCAGGACAGCGTATACAGCCCCATGTTGCGCGACATGAAATAGAGCGCCGTCAGCACCCCCAGGCCGGAAAGTACGGCCAGGGCGCGCGTTCCGCGCAACAGCTGAATGACCTGATAGAGGAGCACCCCCACCAGCGCAATGTCCAGCAGGTCGCGCCAGTCAAAGATGATATGCTCAAATATCACGGTTTCCCTTTGCGTTGCCATGCTTGTCGCGGTACATGGCAATGTCCGCCTTGTGCAGCACGGCCTGAAAGTTGTCTTCCCGTTCCGGCCAGAAGGCCAGTCCGCAGGCGAACTCGCAGCGGAGCGCCTCGCCCGTTCTCAATTCAAGCGGCTCGGCATACGTCTCCCGAATGGCGGCAATGACGCGCTTCACTTCCGCGTACGCCACACCCGCCGGGAAAAGGATCACGAACTCGTCCCCGCCGATGCGCGCCAGCAAGGTGCCAGCCGTCACATGGCGGTATACGGCCCTGACAAAAGCCTTCAGCATCCTGTCCCCGGTCTCGTGCCCGTAGGAGTCATTGACGCGCTTGAACTTGTTTAAGTCCACATAGGCCAGAAAGGCCCGTTTGCCGACCGCTTGCCCCTTGCCCGCCAGCGCCTGAAACAAGCCGTGGCGATTGAGCGCCCCGGTCAGCGGATCATGGCTCAGCAGCTGTTCCAGCGCCCGCCGCGTCCGGCGCAGGGCGCAGACCTGACGCACCAGCAGGGCCACCAGCACGCTGCCGGCAAGGCAGCCCAGGGCGATGGGCCAGACTGAGGCATTTTTCCACCAGATGCCCACGGGATAGGCCCACAAGGCCCACCATGTTCCGTCGGTATCAAAGGCATATTCCAGGACATTGCCGGAATCGGGCAGCGTGGCGTTGCCCGGCCTGTAGCGCTCGAAATCCGCATTCCGACTGGTTTGCACAAAAATGGGGGGAGCGGCCATGCCGTCATCCCGCACCAGCCGGATATTGCGCCCCAGCACGGTCGGCGTATCCAGACCGGCCTCGCGCAATACATCCTCAAAACCGAAGCAGAAGGCCAAAACGCCCCAAAAGACTCTCTGTCCATCCTTTCCCGGCAAATACACCAGCTTGTAGCCGCAAAGGACGGACTCGTCCTCAGATACCGGAAACGGGCCGCTCAGGCTGATGTTCTTGCCCGCGCGCACCAGTCGCTGCAGAGCCGGATCCGTGAGCAGGTTCAGCCCCACATAACGCGGTTCCTGTTCGACAGGCCAGGCCCGGCTGACAATCCCATCGGGCGCCAGCAAGATGCCATTGACCGCGGAAAGGCGCTTCATGTTTTCCACGCCATCGGTAAAATGGATGGGCAAGCCGTCGTGCAGCCGCAGCAGCATGTCCAGGGTTTCCAGCTGGTGCAGACGCAGCCAGAGCGCCTGACGGAAGGCATTGGCCCTGTCCGCCAGCTGGCATTCCACTTCGGCGCGCTCAATCTGAATGGCTCTGACGCCGATCAGGCGCACCACGCCAGCGGAGAGCAGCAGGCAAATCGCCAGCGGGATCCAGAAGGCAAGAGCACATTTTTGAAAGGAGCGCATGCCCTTTCCCTCACCAAGGCCTGAACGTCAACATCATTATGGCATGCCCCGGCGCGTCAGCCGCTCAACGCGCAGGCCAGATGCAGACTCCGGCGCGTGGCCGCCACCTCGTGCATCCGGTGCCAGAAAATTCCCCGCTGCCACAAGAGCGCCGTCGCCACCTGGGTCGGGGTTCCCCGTTCGCCCGGCGACAGCCCCAGCAGTCCGCCGAACAGCGACTTCATGGACAGCCCCATGAGCACAGGCCGCCCCAGCTCCAGCCAGTCTTCGACATGAGCCAGCAGGGTCAGATTGTGCTCCAGCGTCTTGCCAAAACCGATGCCCGGATCCAGCACGATGCGATCCTCAGGCAGCCCGGCCCGCACCAGACGCGACATTTCCCGTTCAAAGAACTCCCGCACCTCACGCCGCACATCCGCATAGCGGGGCGCCAGCTGCATGACGTCTGGTCTGCCCTGACTGTGCATGAGCACATAGCCGGGCTTGTACTGCACCAGCACGTCCAGCAGGCCGGGATCAAAGCGGCAGGCGGAAATATCGTTGATGATATGCGCCCCCTGCGCCAGTACGGCGGCAGCCGTGGCCGCATGGTAGGTGTCCACCGACAGGATGGCCGCCGGCGCCCGCCGGCGCAGTCCGGCCAGCACGGGCAAAAGCCGGGCCAGCTCATCGTCGGGCGTCAGCGGCGCGGCCCCGGGCCGGGAGGATTCCGCGCCGATATCCAGAATGTCGGCGCCCTCATCCCGCAGGCGCAGGGCATGCGCCAACCCGCCGGCGGCGTCGGCATGCTGCCCGCCGTCAAAAAAGGAATCCGGCGTCAGATTGACAATGCCCATGACGCCGAAAGGGGCGGACGCACACAGCGCACACCCCCCGGCAATATTCCATGTGTTCGGCTTTTCCCCATTCGTCTGGCGCATCACAAGCCCTTGTCGGGTCGGGAAGCCTCCCGCCGTGCTTCGCCGTCGGCATGGGCGTCCCCTCCCCGTTCATCCGACGGCGACGCTTCGCCCTCCTCCGGCTCCAGCGTGAAGTCCGGGGCGTCATTGGCCTTTTCCGCCTCGGCATCCCCAGTCCGTTCGGCGCCAGAGGCAGCGGGTCGGGCCGCGCCGCCCTTCAGCGGCTTGCCGTTGCTGTCCAGCGGCTGCAGGGGCTTGTCCTCCATGAGCAGATCCAGCTCTTCGCCGCTGATGGTCTCGCGGTCAAGCAGGGCCTTGGCAATGCGGTGCAGGGTTTCCAGATTTTCCTGCAGCAGGGTGCGGCAGCGGGCGTGGGCTTCCTCCACGATGCGCTTGACCTCGGCATCCACAAGGCGCGCCGTGTCCTCGCTGTAGTTCTTGTTCTGCACCCATTCCCGACCGATGAAGACTTCCTCGCCGGTCTCGCCGATGGCCAACGTGCCGATGGCCTCGCTCATGCCCCATTCGCAGACCATCTTGCGGGCCATGCGGGTCACGCGCTCGATGTCGTTGGATGCGCCGGTGGTGATGTCGTCAAAGATGATTTCCTCGGCCACCCGACCGCCCAGCAGCACGACCAGATTGTTGCGCAGATACTTGCGGGAATAGCCGTGGCGATCCTCCTCCGGCAGCTGCATGGTTACGCCCAGGGCGCGACCGCGCGGGATGATGGTGACCTTGTGCACGGGGTCGGCCCCGGGCAGCAGGCGCGCCGCCAGGGCATGCCCGCCTTCATGGTAGGCGGTGATGCGCTTTTCCTCGTCGGAGAGGATCAGGCTGCGGCGTTCGCGGCCCATAAGCACCTTGTCCTTGGCGAATTCAAAATCGTGCATGTCCAGCCGATCTTCATTGAGCTTGGCAGCCTGCAGGGCGGCTTCATTGACCAGATTTTCCAGATCCGCACCGGAAAAGCCCGGAGTACCGCGCGCCAGCACATCCAGATCCACGTCCGGAGCCAGCGGCGTGCGCTTGGTGTGCACTTCGAGAATCCGGCGGCGTCCGCGCAGATCGGGCGTGGGCACCACCACCTGCCGGTCAAAGCGACCGGGCCGCAGCAGGGCCGGATCCAGCACGTCGGGACGGTTGGTGGCGGCAATGAGGATCACGCCCTCATTGCTCTCAAAGCCGTCCATTTCCACCAGCAGCTGATTGAGGGTCTGCTCGCGTTCGTCATGCCCGCCGCCAAGCCCCGCGCCGCGCTTGCGGCCCACGGCGTCGATTTCGTCAATAAAGATCAGGCAGGGCGCGTTTTTCTTGCCCTGCACAAAGAGATCGCGCACTCGGGAAGCGCCCACGCCCACGAACATTTCCACAAAATCGGAACCGGAAATGGAAAAGAAGGGCACCCCCGCCTCGCCGGCCACCGCGCGGGCCAGCAGGGTCTTGCCCGTGCCGGGCGGGCCGACCAGCAGCACGCCCTTGGGGATGCGCCCGCCAAGCCGGGTGAACTTCTTGGGATTGGACAGGAACTCCACCACTTCGGACAGTTCGTCCTTGGCTTCGTCCACCCCGGCCACATCGTCAAAGGTCACACGCACGCTTTCCTCGTTGAGCATGCGTGCCCGCGAGCGGCCAAAACTCATGGCCTTGCCGGCCCCGCCGCTCTGCATCTGGCGGATGACAAAAATCCAGACCCCGATGAGCAGCAGAAGCGGCAACCAGTTGACCAGAAGGCTCATGTACCAGGAGGGTTCTTCCGGCGGTTCGGCGCGCACTTCCACCTTCTTGGCCATGAGCTGCGAAACGAGATTGGCGTCATCCGGCGCATAGGCCTGAACTTCCGGCCCCTTTTCGGCATTGCGGCCTATCAGGGTATTGCCCTGAATGGTGACGGACTGAATCTGCCCGGCATCCACCCGGCCCATGAAATCGGAATAGCTGATGCGCGTGGCCGTGGACTGCGGCTGCTGGAACATGTTGAAGAGCATCACCATCGCCAGACCGATGGCGACCCACAGCAACAGGTTGCGGCTGACTTGATTCAACTTGGAACCTCCCAATAAAGACGCCCCTCGGGCGATACCGGCATTTCTCAAGGTATCCTCCGGCGCACGGCGTGTCAAATGCCCGCGCCGGGGATATGACCCCATCCAAGGATAAGTCCGTTCCCCCGATTGACAAGGGGCGCACTTGCCACCTCAGGACTTTTCTCCTATGCTGCAAAGCGGAGACGTTTCGTCACCGGTGTGGCGCCCGGTCTTCAAAACCGGTGGTGGGCCTGACCGTCCACGGTAGGTTCGACTCCTATGCGTCTCCGCCACACAAGAAACACCGGCGGAAACACCTCGGGGCTTCGCTTCGGGGTGTTTCCCGCCTGACGCCCCTCCAATGCCCTGCCCGGGATCTCCGCCATGAAAATCGCCCTGCTTCTGCTGCTGGTCGCCTGTCTGGCAAGTCTGCTCCTGGCCTGCGATCGTCTTCCCCTGCGCGGCCTGACCGATGATGCCGACGGCCAACGCCCTGTCCTGCTCTCCCGCGCCCGCCCCTCAGTGCTCTTTGCCCCGGCCGCCGACCTGCCCTTCGAGACGGCGGGCTGGCGCAGCCTGTCGCCCAAAACGCAGGATTCCCTGCTCGGCTCGGCGCGCATCTGGTTCGCCCTCTACGAGAGCGACGGGCAAGCCCAGCCCCACAAGCTCGTCACCGCCCTTGTCGAAGCCGAGGATCCCTGGATCTGGGAAAGCGCCGAACACGCCCCCTTCCCCGTGCTGCGCGACCTCGTCTATGAGCATCGCGGTCAACAGCTCTTTGAAAGCCTGTATGTTCTGGAACCGGAAGACAATCCCTTCTACGGCACGGGCATGAGCGATCCCTGCCTCGTCTACCGGGCCAAGTTCCTGCTCGACTTCCGCAAGATGCAGGTCATTGTGGAATACCATGAACCAGTGGACGCCGATGTCGCTCGCGACGCGGCCCACGACGAGGCCCGCCTCAATGCCCTCCGCGACCGCGGCCGCAAGGCCTGCCTTGTCGTCTTCCCGGACAAAAAGGAGCAGGAACGCCTGAAAAAGGACTTCCGCAAGCTGGATGTCGCTGAAGGCGAGATCTCCCGCAACCGCCTCTCCCGCTGGGTCGGCGACATGCAGCGCCACGGACACAATTAGATCGGGCTTTTTTGGGGGGAGGGGAACCCCCTCGCTCTGCTGTCGATGTCCCTAAGGCGCCTGCGTCGTCCAACGGACACGGCCCTACCGGGCCGCCTTTCGGTCGCACCTCGCGCCCCCCACTCCTCCCCAGCGCGCTTTGTCAGGAGAACGACGCAACGTCGTGATGCGCAGGCGCTCCCCCATCAGCCCTCCTTGCTACATGCGAAAAAAAGCATGACGAACAGATAACGCGCGACCGGCAGGCGGTCTCTTTTCCCATTTCACGACGGGCAGCAGCAAGGGAACGCCGCCATGCCGCGACGCCGTACCATCCTCACACGACAGCGCGCCGGCGCGGGGTTCCCCTTCCCCCCTCAAGAAAGCAAACGCGGCCCGTAGGGCCGTGCCCGTTGCGGGGCGGGAAGAGGCGGTCGGGGGGCTTCAATCCTGTTCCAGGTAGGACTGGATGAGATCGGACAGGACTTCCACCAGCGGAGAGGGCTGCCTGTCCTTGTGTTCCACGCGATAAAACGTCCGGGTAACGCGGATGTCGGCCAGCGGCACTTCCCAGAGTTCGCCATTTTCGAGTTCACGGCGGACGATGTGGCGCGAGACGCAGGCCAGGGTGCCGGGCTTGTGCAGAAGAATCTTGATGGGATCGTAATGATTGAACTCGAGGAAGTCCGTGGGTCGCAGGCCCAGCGGCGTAATGGCCGCAAGGAAGGCCTCGCGCGCGCCGGAGCCCTGTTCGCGCAGCAGCCAGCGCCGATGCATGAGTTCCCGCATGGGAACCGGCGGCCCGGCGGCCACTTCCCTGTCGCCTGAAACGACGAGCAGGGTTTCCTCGGCCAGGGCGCGCACATTGAGGGCCAGACTGCGCACCTGTCCTTCCACAAAGCCCACGTCCAGCAGACCGTCTTCCACATCGTGGAGGATGTCATGCGTATTGCCGGACTCGCAGGAAATGCGCACGTTGGGGTGCGTGCTGTGAAAATCGTAGAGGATGACGGGCAGCACGAAGTCCGCGAGGGTGGTGGAGGCGCCGATCTTGAGGTTTCCGGCCAGCGCGGCATAGGAGGTCAGATCGAGCACGCCCTTGAGTTCGGCATACAGCGGGGCAAGCCGTTTTTCGAGCAGCTTGCCTTTTTCATTGAGTACCAGCCCCCGCCCCACGCGCACAAAGAGCCGACTGCCCAGCTCGTCCTCGAAGCCGCGCAGCGCCGATGAGACCGCAGCCTGGGAAACGTACAGGAGTTCGGCCACTTCCCGCATGTTGGGATTGCGCGCCAGGGCAAGAAAAACCTCGATATGCCGCAGGGTCATGCTGTTTTCCCGATCAATAAGAAAAGGTTGTCAAAACGAAAAAATTTCCCCGTTTGTTACCGTTCGTTGCTGGTGGTACCACAAGGCCATGTCATTCACCAACAGGCCCAAAGGGGTAGATACCATGAAGTTCGTCGTACAGGCTTTCCGCAATGACCGCAATGTGCAATTGCTCAATGGACTGGTTTTTGTGGCGCTTTTTGCCAGTGTGGCCTTTCACTTGGTGGAACTGCCCTTTTTGACCGCCCTGGGCATCAGCCCGCTCATCGTGGGCATCGTGGTCGGCATGTGCTATGGCAATACCCTGCATGTCCACATGCCGGTTTACCTCAAGCCCGGCATCCTCTTTTCCTCCAAGTCGCTGCTGCGGCTGGCCATTGTGCTGTACGGCTTCCGCCTGACCTTCCAGGATCTGGCGCAGGTGGGCTTCAAGGGCGTGGCGCTGGCCGCCTTCATGCTGGGTACGACCTTTGTCATGGGTTCGTGGCTGGGCATCAAGGTCTTCCGCCTGCCCCGGCGTCTGGCCCTGCTGACGGCGGCGGGCAGCTCCGTCTGCGGCGCGGCCGCCGTGCTGGCCGTGGAACCCGTGGTCAAGGCCGAAAACCATGAAAGCAGCATTGCCGTGGGCACGGTGGTGGTCTTCGGCACGCTGGCCATGCTGCTCTACCCCCTGCTGTTCAGCCACGGTCTGCTGCCCATGTCCGCCGATGTCTACGGCGCCTTTGCCGGTGCGACCCTGCACGAAGTGGCCCACGCCGTGGCCGCCGGTCAGGCCATTTCTCCCGAGGCGGGCAATACGGCCGTCATCGTGAAGATGATGCGCGTCATCATGCTGGCTCCCCTGCTGGTCATCATCGGCTTCAGGCTGCGCCGCGCCGTGCGCGGGCAGGAAGAAGGCGGCGCCGAGGGCAATGCCTCCCACATGAAGAGTTTTCCCTGGTTCGCGGTGCTCTTCGTGGCCACCATCGGCATCAACTCCCTGGGCATCATCCCCGCCACCATGGTCAATGCCATCAACGCCTTCGACGTCTTCCTGCTGACCATGGCCATGTGCGCCCTGGGCATGGAAACCAGCCTGGAAAAAGTGCGCAAGGTCGGCCCCAAGCCCTTCCTGCTGGCCGGCATCCTCGCGGTCTGGCTGGGTGTGGGCGGCTACTTCGCGGCCAACTTCTTCATCGGGTAATTTCCTTCCTCCCTTCCCGCCTCAAAAGGACGCCCCTGCGGCGTCCTTTTGGCGTATCGGGCTTGAAGCCCGCCGTCCTCAGGGCTATGCTGGGGGAGTTCGCCCCGGCACGATTGCCGGGCAGTCAGCCAGGGAGGGCCGCATGCGCGACGTTCTGCATCGTATCCACATTGCTCAGGGAGACATCACGAAAGAAGCGGTGGACGCCATTGTCAATGCCGCCAACAACAGCCTGCTGGGCGGAGGCGGCGTGGACGGGGCCATTCATGCGGCGGCGGGGCCGGAACTGCTGGAGGCCTGCCGCCCGCTGGGCGGCTGTCCCACGGGCGGAGCCTGCATCACGCCCGGTTTTCGCCTGCCCGCACGTTATGTCATCCATACCGTCGGCCCGGTCTGGCACGGCGGTTTCGAGGGCGAACCGCAGCTGCTGGCCTCGGCCTATCGTTCCTCCCTGCTGCTGGCGGCGGACAATGCCTGCCGCGTGGTGGCCTTTCCGGCCATTTCCACCGGCGTTTACGGCTATCCGGCGGACATGGCCGCCGCCGTGGCCGTGCGCACCATTGCCGAATTTCTGGCCGAACGTCCCGACGACAGCCTGCCGCAGGAAGTCCGGCTGATCTGTTTTTCCGACGCTTCGCGGCAGGCGCATGAAACCGCCCTGCAACGCCTGCGGGAAAAATGTGAGCACTCGGGCCGGGCAGGCTCGGCATAACGGGCACGCGGTGGAGGGCATCACGCCTTTCCCCCCATCAGGGCGCGCCATGCCGTCGCCCTTGCCCCTGGCTGACGCGACCTGGATTCTCGCCTGCCCGCTGCCGCCCGACACGGCGGCCTGCCGCGCCCTGTCCGCACAGCTGGCGGCGAGGCTGCTGCCGTGGCTTTCCCCGGCGCAGGCGGCGCATCTGGCGGCCTTTCGTCGTGAGCGCGACAGCTGCGCGCGGCGCTTGGCCCGGGTCGCGCTGGCGACCATGCTGGCGGCACGTGGAGAACGCCCCGAAAGCCTTTTGCCGCGACTGACCCGCCTGCCCGGCGGCGCGCCCTTTTTGCCGGGCTGGGCTGTGGCCTTCAGCTACAGTGAAGAGGCCGCCTTTGCCGCGCTTCTGCCTGCGGGCGGTCGGCGGCTGCCGTTCGGGCTGGATGCCGAGGCCTGCTTCTCCCCGCCGCCGCACGCAAGCGCCTTCAGTGGGCGGGAACGGCGGCCGGGCGGACAGATGCCCGACCGGGAACGCCTGCGACGCTGGGTCATCAAGGAAAGCCTGCTCAAGGCCGCCGGCACGGGCCTGACCCGCGACCCCGCAATGGTGGACAGCGGGCGCTGCGGCCAGCGGCGCGGCAGGACGGAATGGGCCGACGGGACATTGTTCTGGCACTGCCTTCCCCTGCCCGGGCACTGGCTGGCCGTGGCCGCTGCGCGTCCGCTGCGCATCCGTGCGATCATCCGCCCGCCGGGCGCGCTTCTCCTGCCCTGAGCGGCGGACGAAAAACCCGCTCCGCCCCCTTGCCGGCGGCCGCCGATTGCGGCATGCTGCGCCCATGCCGCGCTTTCATCTGGTCACGCTCTTTCCCGAATTTTTCCGTTCCCCGCTGGAGGCGGGCCTCATGGGCCGCGCCCGGCAGAGCGGCATTGTCAATTGCAGCCTGCATGACCCGCGCGCATTCAGCACGGACAGGCACCGCCATGTGGATGACCGCCCCTATGGCGGCGGCCCGGGCATGGTCATGCAGGGCGAACCGGTGGCCGCAGCCCTGCGTGCCGTCCCGTCGCCGGGCCGCCTGCTGCTCATGTCGCCGGGGGGGCGACCCTTCACCCAGGCCCTGGCCCGGGAGCTGGCGCAAGAGAAGGACATCACCCTTGTCTGCGGGCGTTATGAAGGGTTGGATGCCCGCCTGAGCGAGATTTTTCCGCTGGAGCCGGTAAGCGTGGGCGAGGCCGTGCTCAACGGCGGCGAGACGGCGGCTCTGGCCGTGATGGAAGCCGTGGCCCGGCTCATGCCCGGCTACATGGGCAAGGAGGAATCCGGCGAGGACGAGAGTTTTTCGCACGGGCTGCTGGAATACCCGCATTATACGCGGCCCGAGGTGCTGGAAGGCCTGCCCGTGCCCGAGGTGCTGCGCAGCGGCGACCATGCCCGCATTGCCCGCTGGCGGCGAGAGGAATCCCTGCGCGCCACCCTGCTGCGGCGGCCCGATCTGCTGGACGAGGCCCCGCTGACCCGCGACGATGCGTCCTTTCTGGCCGGTTTGCCGCGCGAGCGCGCAGGCCGCAACCTTTCCTTCTGCCTGCTGCATCACCCGGTCATGCTGGATGCGAAAAATTCCGGAACTTCTTCTTTGACAAATCTGGATATTCACGATATAGCCCGGATTTCGCGCAGCTATGCAATGGGGCCGTTCTTCGCGGTCACGCCGCTGGCGGATCAGCGGGAGCTGCTGCGGGCCATACTCGGCCACTGGACAGACGAACAAGGCCGCAAACACCTGAGCGACAGGGCGCGTGCACTGGATATGGTACGCCCCGCCGCCAGTCTGGACGAGGCCCTGGCCCTGCGGGAAGCGGAATGCGGCGTGCGGCCCGTCCTGCTGACCACGTCGGCGGTCTGGCCGGGCAAAAAATGCCGCGTGCCCCTGCTGACGCCCCGCGCCGTGCGCGACATGTGCCGGCGGGGGCCGGTCATGCTCTGTCTGGGTACGGCGCGCGGTCTGGCCCCGGAAGTGCTGGCCCGCAGCGACGGCATGCTGCGCCCCGTGCGTTTTTTGAGCGACAACCACCTTTCGGTGCGAAGCGCGGCCGCCATACTGGCCGACAGGATTCTGGGCGACTACGACTAGCCCTCAGTTTTTACCGGCGGCCCGCGTGGCTGCGGACATCAAGGAGTAGAGGCATGGACATCATCAAAAAGATCGAACAGGAAAACATGCGCATGGATATGCCCGCCTTTCGCTCCGGCGATACGGTCAAGGTGCACCTGCGTATCGTCGAAGGCGAAAAGGAACGCATCCAGGTATTCCAGGGCAATGTGATCCGTCTGCAGCGCGGCACCACCGGCGCCACCTTCACCGTGCGCAAGGTGTCCGACGGCGTGGGCGTGGAACGCATCTTCCCCCTGCATTCGCCCTTCATCGACCATGTGGAAGTGGTGACGCTGGGCCGTGTGCGCCGCAGCCGCCTGTACTACCTGCGCGCCCTCAAGGGCAAGGCGGCCCGCATCAAGCCCCGCGGCCGCTTCTGATCGATCCCGCAGGAATTTTCCGGCATTGCTGCACCTCACCCGGGCTTCACAGGAAGAACGGGTGAGGTACTCGAGTTTATGGGCAGAACATGCGCTCGCCCGCGCATTTCTGCCGCAAGGGCCGCCGCATGAGCGCACATCTTCCCCCTTCCCGCCGTCCTGCCCACCCCCTGCCGTCCTCCCGCACGGGGACGGACGCCACCGCGCAGGCCCGGCTGCCCGGGCTGACGGTCGCCCCCTCCGCCGGGGCGGCCATGACCGCCGGGGTGGATGAGGCCGGGCGCGGCTGTCTGGCCGGGCCAGTGGTGGCGGCGGCGGTCATCCTGCCGGAAGGCTGCCGCATTGCGGGGCTGGACGATTCCAAGGCCCTGAGCGAACGGCAGCGGGAGGCGCTGGCTCCTGTCATCCGCCGGACGGCGCTGGCTTGGGGGCTGGGCATGGTCTGGCCGCGCCGCATCGAGACCGTCAACATCCTGCAGGCCACCTTCGAGGCCATGTCGCGGGCCGTGGCCTGCCTGGGCAGGGGGCGTCCCCTTCCGGCCGCCCTGCTCATCGACGGCAACAAAACCATCCCTCAGGCGGTGCTGCGGGCCGCCCTGCGCGGCCTGTCGGATGCGGCCCTGCCCCGGCAGACGGCCATTGTGGGCGGTGACGCCACGGAAGCGGCCATTTCGGCGGCGTCCATACTGGCAAAGACCCAGCGCGACCGGCTCATGCTTGCCCTTGACCGCCGCTGGCCGGACTACGGTTTTGCCCGACACAAGGGCTACGGCACGGCGGCCCATTACGCGGCCCTCCACGCGCACGGCCCCTGCCCCCTGCATCGGCTGACCTTTCGGGGGGTGCCGCCTGCCGATGCGGCGGCTACGCTGCCCGGAAACGCGGCACAGCCCGTCCTTCAGGGGAGTTTGTTGTGAAGCCCGGCGCGCCGCGACCCGGCTCCATTTTCGGCGGTCTGGGCCGCCTGTTCAAACGTCCGCGCCCTCTGCCGCGCATGCGCCTCACGCACGAATTCACGGACAGCGAATTCACGGAAAACGAATTTGCCCTTGACGGGCGGGAACCGCTGCCCGAATGGGACGGCGTGGCCGTGCCGCTGGAAGCATTGCTGGACGCCTCGGAGGCCCGCATGCGTCGCGCCGCCGAGGCCAGGCGGGCGGGCGCAAACGGTTCCGCCCCTGACGAGACGGAGCAGGCATGAAGGCCCTGCTGCACCGCCTGCGGCAGGCCCTGCGGCATCAGGCCCCGCTTTCCCCTGACGGCATGCGCTCCCGGCCCGCCGCCGGTTGGGACAACCTGACGCGGGCCGCCGCCCGCGCCCGTCTGGGCCGCGCGGGGGAGGAAGCCGCCGCCCGCTACCTGACAGACAGGGGCTTTGTCCTCTTGGCACGCAACTGGCGGCAGGGACGGCTGGAACTGGATATGGTCTGCCGCGACCGGGACACGCTGGTCTTTGTGGAAGTCAAGAGCCGCCGCCGGGACGCCGTGGCCCGGCCGGACGAGGCCCTTACCCCGCGCAAGCGCCGCACCCTTGTCCGGGCGGCGCGAGCCTGGCTGGCGGCCACGGGCGAATGGTCGCGGCCCTGCCGTTTTGACGTGGTGAGCGTACTGGCCGACGACACCGACACCCTGCAGCTGGAGCACATTCCCCATGCCTTTGACCTCGACGACGCCGGGACGGCTGTGGATCGTGGCCACGCCCCTTGGCAACCCTGGTGATTTTTCCCCCCGTGCGCGGGAAATCGTGCAACGCGCGGATGCCGTGCTCTGCGAGGATACGCGGCGCACGGGCCTGCTGTTCAGCCAGTGCGGCCTTCATGCCCGGCGGCTGGTCAGCTTTCACGACCGCAACGAACAGGAAAAGCAGGAAGAAGCTCTGCGCCGCCTGCGCGAGGGGCAGGAACTGGCCCTGGTTTCCGATGCCGGGACGCCGCTGGTGGCCGACCCCGGCTACCGGCTGGTGCGGGCCTGCCGGGCCGAAGGCATCCCGGTCTCGCCCGTGCCCGGGCCGTCCGCGCCCGTGGCGGCCCTGAGCGCGGCGGGGCTGCCGCCGCTGCCGTATACCTTTCTCGGCTTTTTGCCGCGCGATGACGGCGGACGCCGCCAGACGCTGGCCGCCTTTGCCCGCACGCCGGGTTCGCTGGTGTTTTTCGAGCGCAAGGATCGCCTCACTGCCAGTCTGGCCGTGGCCGCCGAACTGCTCGGCCCGCGCGAGGCCGCCATTTGCCGGGAATTGACCAAGACGCACGAGGAATTTATACTCTTCCGACTGGAGAATCATGCCGCACTTGCGCCCGATCTGCTGGGCGAGGTGACGGTCATCCTCGGCCCGCCGGAAAGTCCGGCCCGCGCTTCCGAGGCTGAGGCCCGCGCCTGTCTGCGCCGCCTTGCCGCAGAGGGCGGGGCGTCCGTTCGTCCCAAGGCACTGGCCCGTCAGGCACAGGAGCGGCTCACGGGCTGGAGCGTCAAGGAATTGTATGACCTGCTGACGCACACGGCGGAACAGGACGCCTGACCCGTCCGCGCGGCCTGCCCGCCGCCCGTCATTTCCCTGCCGGAGAAGCCATGTTGCCCAGACGAACCGCCCTTGCCTGCCTTGCCCGCACCCTGCTCGTCAACGCAGCCGTCACGGCGCGCGGCATGCAGCTGGTGGGGCAGCTTTATGTGCTGGAACCGGCCCTGCGGCATCTCTATCCCGATCAGGAAAAACGCGCCGAGGCCGCATCCCGCTATCTGGTGCACAGCAACACCCATCCCTACATGCTGCCCTTTTATGTGGGCACGGTGCTCTCGCTGGAAAATCTCATCGCCGCCGGTTCCCTGCCCGGCTCCACCGTGCCCGTGGTGCGGCAGACCCTGGGCAGCACGCTTTCGGCCATTGGCGACGGCTTTTTCGAGGGCGCGCTGCTGCCCTGCTGGGCCTTGTGCTGCGTGTCCCTGCTGCTGTGCGAACTCATTGCCCCGGCGCTGGCCCTGACCATCCTGCTCTTTGCGGCGCTGCTGGCCTTTCGCTGCTGCTCCTTCTTCTATGCGCTCAAGCACGGCATGGCCGGTCTGACCGGACTCAAGCGGCTCAATCTCATCAACTGGGCCGGACGCATCAAGCTGGTGAACGCCGCCCTCATTGTGCTCATCCTCTGGCAGCTCGCGCCGCGCGAAGCGCCGCTCTCGCCCTGGGATTTCGGCATCCTGAGCGTGGGGGCGCTGCTCTGCGCCGCCTGGATTGTGGGACGCTGGCGGCTGCCGCGCATCATTCTCTGGCTGTTGCTGCTGGGAGCGCTGATTTTCATGGACGAACGCCTGCTGGGCGTATAACATAGGGCCGTTGCTCCCCGGAGAGAAGGCCACAGGACGGAAACGAATGAGCATGAGCATCGAGGAAACCCCGGAAGGACTTTGCCTCCCCCTCACCCTGCGTTTGCGGGGGGGGCTGCACGCGCGCCCGGCGGCCCGGCTGGCCCAGGAGGCCCAGCGCTTTGCCGCCGACATCAGCCTGCGCAGCGACGAAGCCAGCGCCGACGCCAAAAGCATGTTGGACATTCTCTCCCTGGCCCTGCCGGACGAGGCCCACGTCACGCTGGTGGCCAGCGGCGCGGATGCCCGACAGGCCCTGGAAGCCCTTGCCGTCTGCCTTGACGCCCTGCGAGACTGATCATGCCGCGCGCCCTGCTTTTCGGAACGCCCGTCTCCCCCGGCATTGCCATCGGCGAATTGCGCTTCAAGCACAATACCCGCCTCATCGAACGCCGCCGCATCAGCCCGCGTGAAATCGCCAAGGAACAGTCCATGCTGCGCGATGCCGCCTCCAGCGTGCGCGAGGCCCTGCGCGAGGCCATGGACAAGGTTCCCGAGGACATGGCCGAATACCGGGAGGTCATTGCCGCCCAGATCGAGCTGGCCCGCGATCCCAAGCTGCTGGACAAGGCGGGCAAGGTCATTGAGAAGGATCTCATCTGCGCCTCCTGGGCGCTGGAAAATACCGTCGAGGAACTTTGCGACATCTTCCGCAAGATGGACAATCCCTATCTGCGGGATCGCGCGCAGGACATCCGGGCCGTGGGCCTGCGCCTGCGGGCCTGTCTGGCCGGCACCGAAAGCGAGGAACTGGAAGCCGCCATTCTGGCCGCCGAGGATCTTTCCCCGGCCGATGTCATGGAAATGGATTTCAAGGGCATTCAGGCCGTGGTCACCGCCGAGGGCGGCCCCACCTCCCATACGGCCATCCTGTCGCGCGGCTTGCACATCCCCGCGCTGGTGGGCGTGACCGGCCTGCTCAATACGGCCCTGCACGGCGACCGCGTCATCGTGGACGGCCTCAAGGGCTGCATCCTGCTCGATCCTGACGAAAAGGACATCAAGCAATACGAAAGCCGCCGCACCGACTATCTGGCCTGGGAAAACCGCACCCGCAAGGAAGCCCGCTGGCCCGCCGAAATGACCGACGGCGTGCGCGTGGCCGTGCAGGCCAATCTGGAGCGGGCCGAGGAGGCCGACGATCTGGCCGCCACCGGCGCGGACGGCGTGGGCCTCTACCGCACGGAATTTTCCTTCCTGCGCGAGCAGCTGCCCGACGAGGAAGCCCTCTTTGCCGAATACGATTGCGTGGCCCGCAAGATTGCGCCCGAACGCGTGGTTTTTCGCACGCTGGACTGCGGCGCGGACAAGATGCTGGCCGCGCAGGAGGCCCTGCGCGAACCCAACCCCGCCCTCGGCCTGCGCGGCATCCGCTTCTGCCTGCGCCATCAGGGCATTTTCCGCACCCAGTTGCGCGCGCTCATGCGGGCGGGCATCACGGGCAATATGGCCATCATGCTGCCCATGATCTCCGGTCGCGAGGAAATCCTCGCCGTGCGCCGCATCATGCAGGAGCTGCACCAGCAACTGCAGGCCGAAGGCCTGCCCCATGCGGATCAGCTGCCCCTCGGCATCATGGTGGAAACGCCCTCCGCCGTGCTCATTGCCGACACCCTGGCCCGCGAATGCGATTTTTTCAGCATCGGCACCAACGATCTGATCCACTACCTCATCGCCATTGACCGCAACAACGCCCATGTGTCCCATCTGGCCGAAGCCCTGCACCCGGCCGTGGTGCGCTCGCTCAAACGCGTCATCGACGCCGCCCACCGCGAGGGCATCGGCGTTTCCGTCTGCGGCGAACTGGCCGCCGACCCCTACGGGCTGGCCATTCTGCTGGGCATGGGCGTGGACTCGGTGTCCGCCTCGCCGCGCTTCATCTCCGGCATGAAGCACATGATCCGGCGGCTGGATGCCAAGTTCTGCGACGAGCTGGCCCACAGCGTGCTCATGAGCACCGATGTCTCCGTTTCGCAGCGCATCCTGCGCGAACGCCTTCAGGCGGTTCTCGGCCCGGAACTGGCCTTTCACACCACAAGCATCCTTACCGAGAGCCGCCCATGAGCAAGAAGACCTCTCCCGCCTCCATCGCCGTCAACAAGAAGGCGCGCCACCTTTACGAGCTTTCCGACTTCCTTGAGGTAGGCATCAGCCTCACCGGCCCGGAAGTGAAAAGCCTGCGCGCCGGGCGCGTGAACTTTCTCGACAGCTATGTGGACTTTCGCAACGGCGAAGCCTTTGTCCTTTCCCTGCACATCGCGCCCTATGCCAATGCGGGCTATGTGCCGCAGGATCCCGACAGGCCGCGCCGCCTGCTCATGCACGCCGCCGAAATCCGGCAATATGCGGCCAAGGTGGAACAGAAGGGCCTGACGGTCGTGCCGGTCAGCCTCTATTTCAAACGCGGCAAGGTCAAGATGGAAATCGCCCTCGGACGCGGCAAGAAGCTCTTTGACCACCGCGAGAGCCTCAAGCGCCGCGCCGAGGAACGGGACGCCGCCCGCGAACTCGCCTGATCCCCATGCGACGCCCGCCGCTGCCCGCGCCATCTCTCCGGCAAGGCTATGCGCTTTGCTGGCTGCTGGGTCTGCTGGCCGGGGCGTGGCTTCTTCCCTGTCTCGGCCTGCTGGCCGTCCTGCTCTGCCTTGAGACGCGCCTTGCCCCGTGGCGGCATCCGCCCCGCACCCTGCTTGCGCTTGTCCTCTTCGGCGCGGGCTGGCTGTGGACGAGCCACCTTCTGCAGCCGCCCGCCGCACCGGACTGGCTGCCCTCGGCACAGGCCGATGCCCCGGCCCGCAATCGCCCCCGCCTCTGCGGCCGCATCTCCCACGTCAATGGCCTGCCGGACAATCGCCTGCGCATCCTGCTGGCCGATGTCCGTCCGCAAACACACCCCGAAGCCGCCCCCCTGCCCGGCCTTGTGGCCTGGACATGGGACGCGGCCCCGTTGCGGCCCGTCCCCGGACAGGCCGTCTGCCTGCGTGGCGCACTGCGCCCTGTCCACGGTCAACGCAACGAGGGCCTGCAGGATTGGGCACTCTGGTGGCGGGCACAGGGCGTGCACTGGCGGCTCTGGAGCCGGGGCGAAAAGGCTGAAGCCGTCTTTTCCGGCCCGGGCACGCCATCTGCCCGCTGGCGGCAACAGGCCTTCAACGCCTTTCTTGAGGCGCTCCTGCCCCCGGCCCTGCGCCAAGCCGACGCCGCAACGCAAGCCGGCTGGCTGACCAGTCATCAGGGCCATGCCGTCCTGCCCGCCCTGCTCTTCGGCGACCGGCACTACCTCAGCCGCAAAACCCTGGACGAATTTGCCGCCGCCAGCCTCCTGCACAGCCTGGCCCTTTCCGGGCAGCATCTGGCGCTCGCCGGGCTGCTGGGCCTTGTACTCGTGCTGGCCGCCGCCCGCCTGCATCCGCAGCTCTATCTGCTGCGCCCCCGCCTCAGCCTCTCCCTCGCGGCAGCCTGCCCGCCCGCCCTGCTGTATCTCTGGCTGGGCAATGCGCCTTCCTCCCTTGTACGGGCGGCAGCCATGCTCTTCTGTCTGGCCCTGAGCCTGCTGCTGGTCACGGGCCGCCGTGTCGGCCCCCTGAGCCGCCTTGTCCCCTATCTGCCGCGCACCACCATCGACTGCCTGCTGGCGGCCCTGCTCGCCATTTGTCTGGCCTCGCCCCTGGCCGTCTTTGACACGGGCCTGCAACTTTCCGTCCTCTGCCTCCTTGCCATCGGCATTTCCCTGCCGGTCATGCGGTGTCTGCTGCCTGCGGCACAGGAAAGCGACGCCCCCTCCCCCGCCCGTCCGATGTGGCGCGCCCTGCCGCGGCGTCTGCTCCACCGGGCGGCACAAATGCTCTTCCTCTCCTTCAGCATCCAACTCCTGCTCCTGCCGCTCAATCTTCTGCTGTTCGGCAATGCCGGACACTGGTTCTTTCTCAACCTGCTCTGGCTGCCCGTACTCGGCTGCTTCGTCCTGCCAGCGGCGGCCTGCGGCCTCTTGCTCGCCCTTTGCGGCGCAACCGACCTTGCCCACCTGCTGCTGACGCTGGCCGCCCTGCCCGCCCAGTGGCTGGCGGACGGCCTGCAGCAACTGGGCACCCTCGGCCTGCTGGAAGCCCCCCTCCTGCCGCGTCCGCACTGGACAGCCATCCCCGGGATGCTGCTCTGCATGGTGGCGCTGGCGCGCCGGCTTTCCTTTTCCGCCGCCAGCCGCCCGCGCGCATACGGCGTTCGCCGCCTTCTGCTCGCCGGACTGCTCCTGCTGCTTGTCAGCCCGCTTCTTGCCCTGCGGCCGCGCCTTTTCCCGGAAATCCGCCTCGACGTGCTGGATGTGGGACAGGCACAGGCCATCCTGCTGCGCGTCCCCGGCCCGCATCCCGGGGCGGCGCAGCTACGTCTGCTCATTGACGGCGCGGGCAGCTTTTCCCCCTCCTACGACATCGGCCGCCAGCTCATTGCCCCCGCCCTGCTCTACAACGCGCCGCCTCACCTGCATGCCGTCATCAGCAGTCACCCCGATCTCGACCATCTGGGCGGCCTGCCCTACATCCTGCGCCGCTTTGACGTGGAACGCCTCTTTGACAACGGACGCCCGGCCCACGGCCAGCTGAACGCCCTCTGGGACACGCTGCGACTCGCGCACCGCAGCCGCCCCCTTGCCCGCGGCGACCGCCTGCCCCTGGGCGACCCCGCTTACGGCCTCGTGCTGGAAGTGCTCCACCCCCCGCGCGACGCGGAAAGCCGCTGGCGCGGCAATGACGCCTCCCTTGTCCTGCGCCTCGCCCGCCACGGGCACGGCCTTGTCCTTCTGCCCGGTGACGCCGAAAAAGCCGCCCTGCGCGACATCCTCGCCAGCGGACAAAACCTTCAGGCCGAAATCCTCATCGCCCCGCATCACGGGGCGGCAGGCAGCTTCCTCCCGGCCTTCTACAAAGCCGTGCAACCACGCGAAGTGCTGGCAAGCTGCGGCTTCATGAACCGCTTTCGCTACCCGTCCCGCACCCTCCGCCACTGGCTGGACGAACACGGCATCCTCCTGCGCCGCACCGACCGCGACGGCCAACTGACCGTGCGCTGGCCCGCCCCCACGGCCCGCTGACGGCAACGCCTCCGCCCTTGCCCGGCACGCAACTTCCGTATACCCTCTGCCCATCAACCCAATGGAGAACCCGCCATGCGCGCCGCCCTGCTCATCATCGACATGCAAAACGACTTTGTCCTGCCCGACGCCCCACTCTGCGTGCGCGGCGCGGCCCCCACCGTGCCCGTCATCCGCCGCCTGCTCCTGCAGGCCCGGGCGCAAGGCCTGCCCGTCATCCACGTTATCCGCTGCCACAACCGCGACGGCAGCGACGTGGAAAAATCCCGCCAGCACCTCTTCCGTGAAGGCCCCGGCATCTGCGTGCCCGGCACAGACGGCGCACGCATCGTCACCGCCCTCACCCCCGCCGAAGGCGAATATATCCTTTGCAAACGCCGCTTCAGCGCCTTCTTCCATACCGAACTCGACCTGCTCCTGCGCCGCCTCGGCGTCGATACCCTGCTTGTCAGCGGTACCCAGTACCCCAACTGCGTACGCGGCACCGCCGTGGATGCCATGAGTCTGGATTATGACGTCATCGTCGTCACCGACGCCTGCTCAGCCCAATCCCCGGACATCGCCGAGGCCAATATCCGCGACCTGCGCAACATGGGCATCCGCTGCCTGCCCCTCAGCGAACTGCCGGATTTGCGATAGATTTTTTTTGCTTTTT
>NHCFC04200__coassemble_436_pt1 | contig 56144 bp, 51 predicted proteins | sample NHCFC04200__metabat2_low_PE_055 | metagenome-assembled genome bin NHCFC04200
AAAAAACCAAAAAGCCTCTCCGCGTCGGCGGGGAGGCTTTCCGTTTTCTGCAGTGGGCGTCACGGGGCATCAGCCGCCGAGGTAGGCTTCCTTGACCTTGGGATCTTCCAGCAGCGTTTGTCCGGGGCCTTCGAGCACCACGCGGCCCACTTCGAGAATATAGGCATAGTGGGCCACATTGAGAGCGGCAAAGGCATTTTGCTCCACGAGGAGGACGGTCATGCCCTGTTCGTTGATACGGCGGATGATGTTGAAGATTTCCTGCACCAGCAGGGGAGCGAGGCCCAGCGAGGGTTCGTCCAGCATAATGAGGTCGGGACGGCTCATGAGGGCGCGGCCCACGGCGAGCATTTGCTGTTCGCCGCCGGAGAGGGTGCCGCCCTTTTGCCAGAGGCGTTCGCGCAGGCGAGGAAAGAGGTCGTAAACCCGTTCCATATCGGCCTTGATGCCGTCGGTATCCGTGCGAATATAGGCGCCAAGACGCAGGTTTTCTTCCACGGTGAGGTGGGGCAGGATGCGCCGTCCTTCCGGCGAGAGGGAAATGCCGCGCCGCACCATGTCCTCGGGTTTGAGGCCCATGAGGGACACGGGGTTTTCCCCTTCGTGGCGGGTAAACTCGATTTCACCGCTGATGGTCTTGTTCAGCCCGGCGATGGAGCGGATGATGCTGCTCTTGCCCGCGCCATTGGCCCCGACGAGGGTGACGATGCTGCCGCGCCGGATGGAGAGGCTCACGCCCTGAACGGCCTGAATGCCGCCGTAACGGACGTGCAGATTGCGAATTTCAAGCATATTTCACCTCGTCCCCCAGATAGGCGCGGATCACTTCGGGATGGTTGCGGATGGTTTCGGGGTCGCCCTTGGCGATGAGCGCCCCGTATTCCATGACCCAGATGTAACGGCAGACGCCCATGACGACCTTCATGTCATGTTCGATGAGCAGGATGGTCAGGTCAAATTCATCGCGGACATGTTCGATGAAGTGCATGAGGTCAAGGCTTTCCTGGGGGTTCATGCCGGCAGCGGGTTCGTCCAGCAGGAGCATCCTGGGTTCGGTAGCCAGGGCGCGGGCGATTTCCAGGCGGCGTTGTGCGCCATAGGGCAGGCTGCCGGCCTTTTCTTCCACATAGGGCAGCAGGTCGAGGCGTTCCACCAGCCGCATGGCCTTGTCGCGAATGGCCTGCTCCTCACGGTAGTACATGGGCAGGCCCAGGGGAGCCATCCACCACGGCCAGCGGCGGCGCACATGGCAGCCCACCATCACGTTTTCCAGCACGGACATTTGCGTGGACAGGCGAATGTTCTGGAAGGTGCGGGCAATGCCCAGCCGGCAAACCCGGAAGGGGGGCAGGCCCTTGATGTTCTGCCCGTCGTAGATCACAGATCCTTCCTGCGGGGTATAGAAGCCGCTCAGCACGTTGAACAGGGTGGTCTTGCCCGCGCCGTTGGGGCCGATGACGCCGACAATGCTGCCGCGCGGAATGGCCAGCGACATGTCCGAAACCGCCGTGACCCCGCCGAAGCGCATGGTCACTTCGTCGGCGCGCAAGAGGATATCCTTCGCCTCGTTCATGCCTTTTTCCTCCCCAGATTGCGGAAGGTTCTCCAGGTCAGTTCGCGCGTGCCCATGATGCCCTCACGCCGGAAGAGGATGATGAGCAGGAGCACCAGCGAAAAGACCACCATGCGCATGCCCGGGATGCCGGGAATCTCGAACAGGCCGAAATCCATGGGTTCCTCGATGGCGCGCAGCCATTCCAGCAGCACGGTGATGACGCCCGCGCCCAGCAGGCTGCCTGTCAGGGAGCCGAGGCCTCCGGCCACCACGAACATGAGCACATTGAAGGTGAGCAGGAAGTTGAACATCTTGGGGTCGATGGTGGAAAGGTGGCTGCCCAGCAGCGCGCCGCCCACCCCGGCAAAGAAGGCCCCGAGGCAGAAGGAAAGCACCTTGTAGCTGAAGATGTTGATGCCCATGACGTTGGCGGCAATTTCGTTGTCCCGGATGCAGCGCAGCACATTGCCGAAATTGCCGAAAAGCAATCGTGCCAGCACGACAAGGGTGATGATCATCCAGACATAGCAGGTCAGCAGGGTGGCTTCGCCGGGAATGCCCTTGATGCCCAGCGAGCCGTTGGTGACCGAGGCCAGGTTGACGATGAATACGCGGATGATTTCCGCAAAGCCCAGGGTGGCGATGCCCAGATAATCGTCGCCCAGACGCAGCACGGGCACGGCAATGATGAAGGCAAAGATCATGGCCACCACGCCCCCGGCCAGCACCGCCACCCAGAAGGGCGTGCTCAGCACGGAGAAGGGCCAGATGATGGGATCGAGAATCCACATCATTTCCTTTTGCTCGGGCAGGAGGGTGCAAAGCGCGCCCACATAGGCCCCGATGGCCATGAAGCCGGCATGTCCCAGGGAAAACAGGCCGGTGAAGCCGTAAATCAGATTGAGGGACAGGGCCAGGATGGCATTGATGAAGATCAGTTTGACAATATAAATCTGGTATTCGCCGATGAGTTCATGGCGTTCCACCAGCCAGAGGCCTCCCCCGACGAGCAGGATGAGCAGAATATTGGCGAGGGTCGTAAGGTTCAGACGCATTATATCTTCTCCTCCATGCGTTCGCCCAATAGACCGGTGGGCTTGAACACCAGCACCAGCAGCAGAAGAATGAAGGCAAAGGCGTCACGGTAGCCGGACAGTTCCGGCAGCCAGGCAACGGCCATGATTTCCACATAACCCAGGGCAAGGCCGCCGATGACGGCCCCCTGAATGGAGCCGATGCCGCCGAAGACGGCAGCAATGAAGGCCTTGAGGCCGGGCATGATGCCCATGTAAGGGTGCACCTGCGGATAGCGCAAGGCCCACATGATGCCCGAGGCCGCCGCCAGCGCCGAACCAATGCAGAAGGTGAAGGCAATGATATTGTCCACGCGCACGCCCAGCAGGCGCGTGGTTTCGATATCCTTGGAAATGGCGCGCATGGCGAGGCCGGGTTTGGTCTTGTAGACGATATAGAGCAGCACGCCCACCAGAACGGCGGTTATGACGGGGACAACGGCCGTGAGCTTGAGAATGCGCACCTGCCCGAGCTGCCATTCCGAAATCAGCCATTCCGGCTGGATCACGGGGCGCGGCTGCCCGGAAAAGACGACCACGGCCAGACTTTCGATGAAGAAGGATACCGCGATGGCGCTGATGAGCGCCGAGATGCGGGGCGCATCGCGCAGGGGCCGGTAGGCCACGCGCTCAATGGTCACGCCGATGGCGCTGGCCCCGGCAATGGCCAGAATGGCCGCGACGCCCCACGGCCAGCCGTAGGCAAAGGTACCGAAAAAGACGAAGTAGGCCCCGACCATCAGGATATCGCCGTGGGCAAAGTTGATCAGCCGCAAAATGCCGTAGACCATGGTGTAGCCGATGGCTATGAGCGCATAGAGCGACCCCAGCGTCAGGGCATTGAAACAGTGCTGAAAAAACATTTCAAAGGTCATGAGGCCACCTGGAACGGATAGACATTGTCAGAGAGATGCAAACCGGATGAACCGCCCGTCCGGCGCGGCGCATTTCCGCAGGTTACGGGTGCTTGCGGCCCGCCGGGATATGTCCGGCGGGCCGGTATTCGGCAAAGGGACAGCTTTTACTGCTTGGGCGTCACTTCGCCCACATACACGCGCTTGCCGTCCTTGTATTCGATGATGCCCACGGGCATTTCGGCGTCATGCGTGGCATTGATGGACACCGTGCCCAGCGGGGTCACCAGATCCTTGGTGGCGGCCAGGGCCTTGGTGATGGCTTCGGGATCGGCGGAACCGGCCCGCTTGATGGCGTCATAAATCATGAAGTAGCTGTTGTAGCCCAGAGCGCCGTTCACATTGGTATCCTTTTCAGGATAGGCGGCCTTCCAGGCTTCGGTGAACTTCTTGGCTTCGCTGCTCATGGTGGGCATGGTCGGATCGTAGGGGAAGGTGGTGTGCAGGAAGCCTTCGGCCGCCTTGCCCGCCAGCTTCACGGTATCGGGATTGTCCATGGCATCCGCGCCCATGAGGCGGAAGGTGGCGCCCAGTTCCCGGGCCTGCTTCATGATGATGGCGCCTTCGGCGAAATAGGCGGGCATGAAGACGATGTCGGGCTTCTTGGCAATCAGTTCGGTGAGCTGGGCCGTGAAGTCCTGATCGCCGGAGCTGTACTTGAGGCTGCCGACCACTTCGCCGCCCAGCTTCTTGAAGGAGCGGATGAAGAAGTTGGCCAGACCCACGGCATAGTCGTTGGTCATGTCCATGAGCACGGCGGCCTTCTTGCAGCCAAGGGTCTCATAGGCATAGGTGGCGGCGGCAGCGCCCTGATAGGGATCGATGAAGCAAGCGCGGAAATAATACTTCTTGCCCATGGTCACCAGCGGATTGGTGCAGGAGGTGCCCACGCCGGGGATCTTGGCCTTTTCGGTGATTTCGGCGCCCGCCATGGCCAGCGAGGAGCCGTAGGTGCCGATGAGGGCCGAAACCTTGTCGCGTTCGGTCAGGCGCTTCACGGCATTGGCGGCCTCAACCTTGTCGGACTTGTTGTCCACCACCACCAGCTCGATGGGCCGGTCAAGCACGGTGGGCATCTGTTTGTGCGCCAACTGGATGCCTTCCAGCTCCAGCTGGCCGCCAAAGGCGTTCTGGCCGGTCAGCGGCAGGTACACGCCGATTTTGATCGGTTCCGCGGCCACGGCCTGGCCGGCAAAACCGAGCGTCAGGGCCAGCATGGCCAGTCCAGCAAGACGTTTGCCCAGCTTCATAGTTCACTCTCCCGTAATTATAAATGAATGGGATTAACGCGACAATTACGCTTGTCGTCTTCGCTACCATACACGATTTTTTCCGCTCTGCAAAGCGTCGCTGCCATCCCCGGCCCGGACGGACGCGAAAAAGATGCCGCTGGGCGATCGCACCGTCATCGCATTCATTCCTTGACGCAGGCCCTGACCTGCGTGATGATACGCCGGTCATATCCCTGATCACTTTTTCCAGGCAAGGTTGCCCATGAAATACGATGACGATTCCCTCATGCACAAGCATGCCCGCAGCATTGCCGCCGTGCTGGTGGATGATAATTACATCATCAACATCAAGACCTTTGTCATTGCCGCCCGGTACCTCAGCTTCAAGGCGGCGGCCAAGAATCTTTGCGTGACCCCCGGTGCGGTGAGCCACCGCATTGCCCGGCTGGAAGAGGTGCTCGGATTTCCGCTTTTCAACCGCCTGACCCGTGCCGTTACCCTGACGGTGGAGGGCGAGCGCCTGCGCGGCGTCTACGAAGCGGCGCTGAGCAAGATGCAAAGCGAGATTTGCCGCCTGCTGGATCGCGACGGCCTGAAGGGCCTGACCATCTTTGCCCATCCCAGCATTGCGATGGGCTGGCTCATCCCGCGCCTGCCCCAGCTGCAAGCGGCCAACCCGACCTTGCAGCTTACCGTGCGGACAGGCAATATGCCGGCGGATTTTTCGCATCAGTCCGGCATCGATGTGGCCCTCTATTACAGCAACGGTACGTTTACCGGCCTGCAATCCCGCAAGTTCATGGAGGAATGCTGCGTGCCCGTCTGCACGCCGGCCTATGCCGAAGCCCATGATCTCTACGGGCATCCCGAAAATCTGGAGAGCTGCACCCTGCTGCACGATGCGGCCCCGTGGCATTACAGCACAGCCAATGCCGAATGGCTGGAATGGGCCGGCAAAAATGATCTCAGGATCGAGCATGCGCAGAGCATGACCTTTGATTCGGCCTATGCCACCGCCCTGGCGGCATCCCAGGGGCTGGGCGTCGCCATGGGCCGCACCCGCCTCATGAAAAAGCTGCTGGAGGAAAAGCTGCTGGTCATGCCCTTCCCCGAGCTGAGTCCCATGACCACCGGCCATGCGTATTATGCGGTCTGGCCGCGTACCCGCCGCCCTTCCGGAGTGTTGCAGACCTTTTTGCAATGGCTGACGGACACCGTTCACGCCGAAAGCTGACCGGCTGCCCGCCGCGCCCGCCCTGCGGGCGCTTTTTTTTTTGCCGTTCTTGCGCCGCAACTTGCGTCAGAATTTGTACATCACGCCGAGGCTGAGCGAATATTTTTCGCTGCTGTCCACCATCGGACTGTCGGAAATTTCCTGATGGAGAAAGATGGCCCGGGCCGAGGCAAAGCCGCTCACATGCTCGCTGAAGCTCAGGCGTGCGGTCAATCCCGCATACGGGGAAACGCTGCCCGTTGGTTCATAGGCGCTGAAGCCGCTTTGCCGGGCTTCACTCGGCTTCACGCCGTAATACTAGTCGTTGTAGTTGACGTCCGTCCACTGCAGGCCCGCCGTGGGCACAAGCGACAGCGTGCCAAGCTGAACCGGAAGGCTGTAGCTGCCGTCCACGATGACGCCGTTGCTGTAGCCGAGCACGTCCGTGGAAGCCGTCAGCCCCAGCAGGCCGACGGGCGTCGCCAACCGGGCATTGAGACCGGCCAGCAGGCTGGAATAGCGGTCGTCAAGGCGACGCATGTGCCAGTCGTCGCTATTGCCGGCATAGAAATGCTGCGGCAGATAGGAAAGCTGGGCATTGAACTCGAACCACTCCGTACGGAAGAGGTGCACGCCGCCGGCCACCCCGCGCAAATAGAAGCGCTCCCCCTCGTAACCGAGCAGGGGCAACGTGCTGCCCGCCAGCCGGGTGTCCTTGTATTCCGAGGTAATGACCGTTCCCCCGAGACCCATGTCAAAACCGGACAGGACGGCATGGATGCTGTCCAGAACGGATCCGGCGCCGCCTCCCTCCCCGGCCCGAACGGGCACGGCGCACAGCAGCACGGTGAGCGACAGCCAGATGACGGCAAAACGCGACATTTTCATCACGGACTCCTTGCGAGGATCAGATTCCCGACAGGCGAAAAAAGGCCGGGAGGCAGCCCTCGCGGCCCGGCAAACGCTTTAGATGCGAATGCTGTCGCGGATATCTTCCAGACGGTTCTTGGCGAACATCAGGTAGGAAATGATCAGTTCGCCCGAGTTGAAGGACGAGGTGATATAGAGGGGGTCATACACGCAAATCTTGTTCAGATTTTCCATGGCGGCCCGCATGTTTTCCTCATTGTTCTTGTCGCGTATTTCGGGATACAGCTCATAGAGCGCCTTCATGAAGTCTCGAATGACCAGCACCATGCCCTGCGCTTCATAAATGCGGTTGTCCAGCGTGGCAAAGGACAGATCCTGCGCATCCGACAACAGCCCGAGCGCATAGCCAAGCATGTTCTGCCCCACCACCACATTGAGCGAAGCATACAGATCATCCGTGCGACAGTTGTACACGGCCTTGCCGTTGTCCAGATCGGCCTTGTACTTTTCCACCAGCTTCAGCCCCTTTTCGTACTGGCCTTCGGCCGAGGGGAACATGAAGCTGCGCGGATCGATGGCGAAGTTGTTGAGGCGCGCATTGTAGAGGTCGGCGTTCTCCCGGTCATTGGCCCCCAGCTTGGCGATCTCCATGGAATAGAGATCCATGAGCACCTTGGTGGCATGGTAGACGCCATACTGCCGGTAGGCACGGTTATCGAGGAAAAAACGGTTGAAGAGGATGTCGTTCATGGTCCAGCCGAAGGTGGAATCCAGCTCATAGCGCAACTGATGCGTAATGGCGTCCACCAGCAGCTTGCCCTTTTCGTTGTCCGGCAGACTGGCCGCATTTTCCGGCAGGCTCACGGCGTCGGGGAAGGTGGTGCGGTCGATTTTTCCGTACAGGGCCTGCAAGCCCCACATGAGAAGGATGATTCCCACAAAAAGGCAGACCTGAACGGCCAGCGTCTTGAAGACAACACGGATCTTGCTCATGGCATTCATGCAAACGCTCCTGTGCGCATACGCGCCCGGAGGGAGGCTCCGGGGTAACAGAAAAAGCGGTTACGGGGAAAACCGTAACCGCTTGTTTTCAGTGGCGCGCCCGAAGAGATTCGAACTCCTGGCCTACAGGTTCGTAGCCTGTTGCTCTATCCAGCTGAGCTACGAGCGCGTGCTGTTGTATTTACTTGCTTTCCTCGTGTTCGTCAACACTTTTTTGCCGTGCGACAATTTTTTTTGTGGCGCGCCCGAAGAGATTCGAACTCCTGACCTACAGGTTCGTAGCCTGTTGCTCTATCCAGCTGAGCTACGAGCGCGTGACACGATTCCGCAAGCAATACGGAAAACTAGGCAGCCTCAATGCCATTGACCGCGCGGGACAAACGGGACACCTTGCGGGCGGCCTTCTTCCAGTGCAGAGCGCCCTTGCCGGCAGCCTTGGCCAGCACGGAGGCCGCCACGCTCAGCGCGGCATTGGCCTGTTCCTTGTCCTTGCTCTGGATGGCGGCGCGTACGTTCTTGATGGCGTTCTTCACGCGGGTACGGGCAGCACGATTGCGCGCGGCACGTTTCTGGCTCTGTTTGTGACGCTTGATGGCAGACTTATGGTTAGCCACGACAATCCTCCAATCAGTTGACCTGCATGTGCAGGATGATTTCTCGTTGCGAACGTAGGTATCTATCCCTGTCGTTCACGGTTGTCAACTCTTTTTTCCTAAATTTGCAGGGCGGCAAAATCGGCCAGCCGGGCAAAGCGGGAACCGAGGGCATTGAGCATGGCCAGCCGGTTGCGGCGCAGCTCAGCTTCCTCGGCCATGACCATGACCCCGTCAAAAAAGGCATCCACCGCCGGACGCACCTCGCCAAGGGTGTTCAGCATGGCCGCGTATTCGCCCTTTTCCCACAGGGCGTCAAGACGCGGCAGCAGCTCATCCAGCGTGGCGGCCAGCGCCTTTTCCGGGGCTTCGCGCAGCAGCGCGCCGTCCCAGCTCAGGGGCAGACCGCCGTCCCCGCCCTGCTTGCGCAGGATATTGGCCACGCGCTTGAAGGTCTGCACGGCCTCGGCATAACCCGCCGCGCGGCTGAAGTCCCGCAGGGCCGCCAGCCGCGCCGCGCAGGACGGCACGTCCGTCAGACCGGCCCCGAGCGCCGCATCCACCAGCAGGGTGTCCTCGCCGCGGCTCTGCCAGTAATTGCGCAGGCGCGCGGTAAAGAATTCCGCCAGCTTGCCCAAGGCCTCATCCCGGTCGAGCTTCCACGCTCTGTCGCCGTACAGGGCATGGGCGCGGGCAAGGAGCTCGCGCACATCCAATGCCAAACCGTATTCCAGCGCAATGCGGATGATGCCCAGCGCGCAGCGCCGCAGGCCGTTGGGGTCGGCGGCTCCCGTGGGAATCATGCCCAGGCCGAAGCAGCCGGCCAGGGTGTCGGCCTTGTCCGCCAGCGAGAGCAGCGCACCGGCCAGACTCGACGGCAGGGGCGATTCCGGCCCGGCGGGCAGATACTGTTCGCGCAGGGCCTGCGCCACCACCGGGCTTTCGCCCTTGCGGTCAGCATAGATGCCGCCCATGATGCCCTGCAGGGTGTCAAACTCGCCCACCATGCCGCTGACCAGATCCGCCTTGGAGAGCCGCCCGGCCCGAGCAGCGTCCTCCGGCGTCAGCCGCCCGTCGGCCACGCTCTCGGCCAGCCAGCGGCAGAGCGCCTCCAGACGGCGGGTCTTGTCGGCCATGCTGCCCAGACGGGCAATGAAGATGACGTGTTCCAGCTTTTCCAGCCAGTTGTCGAAGGTGTCCCGCAAATCCTGATGCCAGAAGAAGCGGGCATCCTCCAGACGGGCACGCAGCACACGCTCCCAGCCGTGCTTGACCACGGCCATATCCTGCGGCGTCAGATTGAGCACCGTCAGAAAATGGGGCATCAGCCTGCCCTGCGCATCCTCGATGCCAAAACTCTTCTGGTGGCTTTCCATGCTGGTGAGCAGCACTTCCGCCGGCACTTCCAGATAGGCCGGATCAAAATCGCCCAGCAACGGTACGGGATGTTCCACAAGGCCCTGCACTTCCTCCAGCAGGCCGTCCCGCCAGAGCACCCTGCCGCCGGCAGCCGCGGCCAGCTCGTTGCCGCCCTTGACGATGACTTCCCGCCGGGCGGCGGGATCGACGGTGACGGCGCATTGCCCGGCCATGACCGTCAGATAAGCCGAGGCCGAGGCCAGGCTGAACGGGCCAGGCCCGTGAATGCGGTGGCCGCAGGTTTCCCGCCCGGACGTGACCGGCCCCACGCTGAAGGGCACGACGTCCTCATCCAGCAGGGCCACAAGCCAGCGCAGGGGGCGGGCGTACGCCAGACTGTGCGCCCCCCAGCGCATGCGCTTGGCAAAGGGCAGGGCCGTGATCACCGCCGGGCAGATGCCGGCCAGCAGATCCCGCACCGCCGCGCCGCCCATGCGCTTGCGCACGGCCACATATTCGCCCTTGTCCGTCTGGATGCGGTAGACGTCAGCCACGCTCAATCCGTGCGTGCGGGCAAACCCCTCCAGCGCCTTTGTCGGTTTGCCCTCGGCGTCATAGGCCGCACGCACCGGCGGGCCTGCGACTTCCTCCTCGCGCGTCTGCTGCACGGGATTCACGTTTTCGATGATCACCACCGCCCGGCGCGGCGTGCTCATGACCCGCATGTCGCCGTATTCCACAGCGGCTTCGTCCAGTGCGGCCCGGAAGCGGGCCGAAAGCTCGGCCTCTTCCACGGGCAGAAAACGGGAAGGCAGTTCCTCGCTGCCGATTTCAAGCACAAATGTCGCCATGATTACTTTGCCCCCCTGAGCATGGGATAGCCCATTTCCTCGCGCTGGGCCGCGTAGAGCTTGGCCACGCCCGCGGCCAGAGCGCGCACTCTGCCGATATAGCCGGTGCGCTCGGTGATGGAAATGGCCCCGCGCGCGTCCAGCAGGTTGAAGGTGTGGGAGCACTTCAGGCAGTAATCATAGGCCGGCCACGGCAGATTCAGCTCCAGCATGGCCTTGCACTGTCCCTCGAAATCGTTGAAATGCCGCAGCAGCATTTCCGCGTTGCTCACCTCGAAATTGTGGCGGGACTGTTCCACCTCGTTCTGATGATAAATATCCCCGTAGGTGACGTTCTCGTTCCATTTGAGATCATAGACGGATTCCACGCCCTGCAGATACATGGTGAGGCGCTCCAGCCCGTAGGTCAGCTCCACGCTGACCGGCATGAGATCAATGCCGCCCACCTGCTGGAAATAGGTGAACTGGCTGACTTCCATGCCGTTGAGCCAGACTTCCCAGCCCAGCCCCCACGCGCCCAGGGTGGGCGACTCCCAGTCGTCCTCCACAAAGCGGATGTCATGCCGCGAGGGATCAATGCCCAGCTCGGCCAGGCTCCCCAGATACAGATCCTGAATGTTCTCGGGCGACGGTTTCATGATCACCTGAAACTGAAAATAACGCTGCAGGCGGTTGGGATTCTCCCCGTAACGACCGTCCGTGGGCCGCCGCGACGGCTCCACATAGGCCACGTTCCACGGTTCCGGCCCGATGACGCGCAAAAACGTGTGCGGATTGAATGTCCCGGCCCCGCATTCCACGCCCGAAGGCTGCTCCACCACGCACCCCTGCCTGGCCCAATAATGCTGCAGGGTGAGAATGACATCCTGAAAATACATGCCTTGTCCTTTGCTCTAACAAACCGCCCCGCAGGGCACGCGCCGAAAAGGAATCACACTCGGCGAAAATGATTCCCTTCCCAGGCCAAACCCAAATGATATTGCACAAATCCGTCAATGGCACGGGCACAGGCCCGGCGCACCTCAGCCGGCGGCTCAGCCACCGGCCACCGGGAAGGAAATTCTTGCTGCACGAAGCGCAAAAGGTCAAGCCCCCCACGCGGCACAACAACGCCATACCGCCCTATTTCCTGCCGGGCCGCACGGCACTGCGCGCACAACACCATTCCCTCGTCCAGGGCAAACAGCCCCCCCTCGCCCAAGGCCCCGCCGCAGCGTCCGCATGCTTCCAGACTCGGCGCAAAGCCCAGCGCCCCGGCCAGCCGCAAGCGGAAAAACAGGGGCAGCAGCGACGGCAAATCCTCTGCCTCGTCCAGCGTGTCCCGCAAATCCTCCAGCAGGGCAAACACCTCCGGCGCGGTCTCCTCGCCCGTCCCCAGCGCCTCAGCAAAGCGCAGGCAGTTGGCCGCCAGCCCCATGCGACGCCAGTCCGTCCGCAAGCGGCGCGGCCCGCTCTGCAACGTCGCCTCCTCCAGATTGAGAAAGCGCCCGTCCCGCGAGCTGCGCACCCGGCAGCGCAAGGTATTCCAGATGTCCAGACAGCCGCAAAAACGCCGCCGGCTGCGGCTCCCCCCAAAGGCGAACACCGTCAGCATCCCCCGCTTGCGGCACAAGAGCCGCAGCCAGATGTCCGTCTCCCGAAACGGCCCCATCCGCAGAACCAGCGCCTGTTCGTTCCATTCCATAGGCGTTTTTCGCGGGGGAAAGGCAGGGGACTTTTGCCAAAAGCCCCTGCCTTTCCCCCGCCCCCCATCCATCCTTCGCAAAATCCTGCCGGGTCAATGAACGTCTGTGCCGCACCGCCATCGCCGTCCCACTTCCCGCCCCGGCGGCAGGAAACAAGCGCCGGCGGAACACGGATCGACCGTGTTCCCCTTGCCCGCTCTGGCAAGGCAACGACGGGAATCCGCGCCCGCGTGGTGACAAATGTTTTTGCCGGCTGGTGGGGAGGCGGGGGAGGCGGGCCGCCGTAAAAAGCGCCCCGCCTCCCCCGCATGAAAATACCCGCCGTTGGCGGCGCGTTGCTAGTTTTCGGGCGGAAAAACGAGGTTGAGCACCTGACCCGAGGTTCCGGCGGGCGGCATTTCCTTGCCGTCGTAACGGATGCGCACCCCGCCGGCATTGCCGAGCTTGAGTTCCAGCCGGTGGCTGAAGGTCAGGGCGAAGGTGTCGCCCTTGTTGAGGGAAAACTGGCGGACATCGGTTTTGTCGGCGTTGGAACGAATCCAGCACTCCTCGGTGGCGATGATGATGACCTTGTGCTGCTCAGGCTGGATGCCGTCATTCCCGGTCGCGGGAGCGGTCGGGGCGTTTTCCGCGGCGGTCGCGGTGGGGGCCGGGGTCTGCGGCGCCGTGGCCGGAGCGGGCGTCTGAGCGGCGGCGGGCGTGGCCGCTGCCGGGCCTTCCGGGGCGGCGGCTTGCGGCGCGGGGGCCGGCGTCGGCGCCGCCGCAGACGGCTTGGCTTCCGGAGCGCTCTCCTTGCGCTCGGGGGCAGCCTTCGGAGCGGGCGCCGGAACGGGAGGCTCTGCCGGGTCGGGCAGGCCCGAGGGCTTGGCCACATGGGGCGCGTCGCCGCTCGTGCCGGACACGAGGGCCACGCCCTTTTGCAGCAGGCCGCTGCTCCAGAGGAAATAGCCGCCGCCCGCAAGAATGATCAGCACGATGAGCAGGGAAAAGAGCTTGCCAAGGGCCGCACCGCTGCCGCTTTCTTCCGCCGGCATGTAGACGGCCTGGGCCGGAGCGATATTTTCCTGTGGCGCAAGCTCCTGCAGCACGCCGTCAAATTCGGCCTGGGACAGACCGAGAAAGCCCGCGTAGGCCCGGATGAAGCCGCGCGTGTAGGCCACATGCGGCAGGGAGGAAAGATCCGCATCTTCCAGCGCGCGCAAATGACGCCCGCCAATCTTGAGGGTGTTGGCCACATCCTCGATGCTCAGGCCGCGCCGCTCGCGTTCCGCCCTGAGCGCCGCCCCCAGTTCTTCCAGATTCATTGTATCCCCTTGTCCGCCGTCTAGAGCCGAATATCGATGACCGCGCGGCTGCGGAGCTGGCTGATGTATTCGTCAAAGCGTTCCATGGCCTTGGGCTGACGAAGAATGGCGTCAATCTGAGGCCGGGCTTCCTCAAGGGTCAGCGGCTTGTCCGGGCCGGTGGCGCCGGGCCGGAACAGGGCGACCTGAGCCTTGAAATTCTTTTGGATCACGAAGGGCGGCGTCACGTCGCCGGGGCGCATGCTGTTCAGGCGTTCCGACCATTCCGGATTGAGCTTGTCCCACTCCACCGGCCCCATGTCGCCGCCCTTTTCCTTGTTGGGGCCGACGGAATACTTGCGCGCGGCCTCGGCAAAGCTCAGGCTGCCGGACTTGATTTGCGCGGCAATGCCGCTGACATTGGCATTGGGCGGATAGACCAGCAGCCCCATGTGCAGGCCGTCGCGCAGGAAGAGTTCATCCTTGTGCTTGTCGTAATAGGCCTTGATTTCCTCGGGCGTGACCACCACCTTGCGGCCAACCTGCATCCCCATGATCTTCTGGCGCTTGATGCCGCGCTCGAAGGTTTCGCGCAGGTCGGCGAGGGAGAGGTTCTGCCGCTTGAGCTGCTCCTCGAACTGGGCGCGGGTCAGACGGCGTTCCTTCATGATATTGACAAGTTCCGCATCCACTTCGCTGTCCGAAACGGAGATCTCGAGGCGTTTGGCCTCCTGCTCGACCAGAAGGTCGATAATGAGGTTGTCGAGCGCCTTGCGCAGAATGTCATTGACCTGCTTCGCCTGTTTCGGATCATCGGGATTGAGGCGCGCCCGCGCCAGATCCGGCAGGGCGGCCTTCTGCAGATCAAACATGGTAATGACCTTGCCGTTGACCACGGCAGCCACCTTGTTGAGCTGCGCGGCATGGACGCCGCTCACCGCACACAGAAGGCACATCAGGAACAGAAGAACGGTTTTCACGGTTGATTTCTCCCACACGCTGGATAAGCAGATTTATCTGGCAATAGCCGTAAAACGTCCAAAAGGCAATGGCCTGATGCACATGCGCCCGGCGCATTGTGCCGTCGTGTGTCCCGGGCCGGCAGGCTCGATGCGGACAAACCCGGGGCAACAGGCTGTTTTTACAGTTTTTTTCGCGAACTTCCCGTTTGCGCCATCGGGCGGCCAGCTTTCGCGTCACGGGCGGACATCAGCGGCAGCGGCTTCGCCCTGTGAAGGCGTGGCGCGGCTGTCCGGCCCGGTCGGGGAGGACGGCGACGCGGCCCCGACCGATTCGGGCGGCACGCCTTGCGGGCTGTCCGACGCCGTTTCCGGGGGCTGTCCGCTTTCCGCCGGCGCGGCGGCTGCCGCCGTCTTTCGCTCCTGTTCCCGGGCTTCCGAGCGGCGAGCCATATCCTCCAGCACGGAGCGCATGGCGGGAACCACGCGAATGCGGGCTTGCGGCAGGCGCTGCGCCAGCCAGCCGGCAAGGGCCTCCCGCAATTTCTGTTCGCGCAGGCTGGCCTCAATCAGGGGATAGACCATCGACGCGGGCTGCGCGCCGCCCTTGTGCCGCGCCACCAGCCCGAAGGCCTGAAAGCGTCCGCCCGCTTCGCGAATCTTGCCGCAGGCGCCTTCGCTCAGGGCGGCCACTTCCTTGCGTTCGGCGGGCGGCAGTTCCGCTTCCCGCATGTCCAGACATTGGGCAAAGAGTCCATCCGGCGTGTCGTCGCGACCGTCGGGAAAATGCCGGCAATAGGCTTCCAGCTGCCGCCTGTCGTCGCTGGAAAGGAAGCAGAGCCGCAGATGATCCGGCAGGGTGAAGCGATCCGCATGGGCCGCGTGATAGGCGCGCACCTCCTCCACGCTGATGCGGATGCCCGGAAGCAGCACCTGCCGTTCCAGCGCGCGCAAGGTCAGATGCAGGCGCAGCAGCTGTCGCCAGTCGGCATAGTCCAGCCCTTCCCGTTCCAGAAAGACGGTGAAGTCCTCTGAGCCGTAGTCATCCCGAATGAGCTGTTCCTCATGGCTGACAGCCTCCTCGCTCAGGGCCTGATCGCGTTCGGCCAGATCCTCTTCGGCCAGGCGGGCAATGATCAGCGTCGCCAGCGCCTCGCCGTAACGGCGTTTCATCTCTTCCGGCATGGGGACGTCAGGCGCGCCCATGTCCACGGAGCGGCTGTCCATGAGGGCCTGCACAAGGCGCAGGGAAATGGTCTGTCCGTTGACCTCGGCCACGGCGCCGTCGGGCAGGCCGCTTTCCAGACAGGCAGACAACAGCAGGCAGGCGGCAAGCAGCGGGCAAAACAGAAGGGCCGAAATCGGGAGGCGGCACGGCGCGCGATGGGAGGAAGGATCAGACATGACAACCTCACGGCATTTGTTGCGGCAGGCGGGCGCTTTCCAGTTTGCCGCGCATGTCGCTCAGGGCCTCGCCCACGCTGCCGGCGGACGGCAGGGGCCAGAACAGACCGGCCGGGGGCAGCAGGCGCGCCCCGGGCGTGGCGGCAACCAGCGCCACCAGTTTTTCCGGAGCCACGGCATGCTGCCCTTCCGCCCAGATCAGCTTGACGTGTTCGCGGGTCAGATCGGCCCGCTGCACCTGCAATTCGCCCAGAAACTGCTTGAAATCAAGTACGGCGAGAAAATTCTCCAGCTCAACGGGAAAGGCTCCGAAGCGGTCGCGCAGGGAAAGCGCCACCTCCTCGCGCGCGGCCCCGCCCACCGCCGAGGAAAGGGCCTTGTAGCAGCGCAGGCGCTCGCGGCCGTCGGCAATGTAGCTTTGGGGAATATGGGCGGGCAGGCCGATATTGAGTTCCGTCTCCGCAGCCAGCGCGGCAGGCGTGCCCTTGAGCCGGGAAACGGCCTCCTCCAGCATTTCCAGATAGAGATCCAGGCCCACGCGCCCCATGTGCCCGGACTGCACCTCGCCGAGGATATTGCCCGCGCCGCGCAGGCGCAGGTCTTCCATCGCCACCTGAAAGCCCGCCCCCAGATAGTCCATGTCCATGATGATGCGCAGGCGTTCCTCGGCCACGCCGGACAGGCGCTCGGCATCGGGCACGAGAAAGAAGGCATAGGCCTGCCGGTCGCTGCGGCCCACGCGGCCCCGCAGCTGATAGAGCTGGCCGAGGCCGAACATCTGCGCCTGATCCACCACCAGCGTGTTGGCGCGGGGAAAGTCCAGCCCGGATTCCACAATGGCCGTGCAGACCAGCACGTCCAGTTCGCCATGCCAGAACTTGTGCATGTTCTCTTCCAGCTCCACCTCGCCCATCTGGCCGTGCGCCATGCCCACCCGGGCCTGCGGCACGAGCGAACGCACATAGTCGGCCACGCGCGGCAGGCCCTGCACCCGGTTGTAGACCCAGAACACCTGTCCCTCGCGGGCGATTTCCCGTTCCAGCACCTGCCGCAGCACCGAGTCCTCCCGCCGCAGCACGGCGGTGGCCACGGGCTTGCGCTCCTGCGGGGCGGTCTCGATGACCGAGAGATCACGGATGCCGGACATGGACAGTTGCAGGGTACGCGGAATGGGCGTGGCCGTGAGGGTCAGCACATCCACATTTTTGCGCAGGGCCTTGAGCTTTTCCTTGTGGCGCACGCCGAAGCGCTGCTCCTCATCCAGAATGAGCAGGGCCAGATGGGGCAGCTTCACGTCCGCCGACAGCAGACGGTGCGTGCCGATGAGAATGTCGATCTGCCCGGCGGCGGCCGCGGTCAGGGTTTCCTTCTGGCGGGCGCGGGAGACAAAGCGGCTCAGCAGGCCCACATTGACCGGGAAGCCGGCCAGACGGGCGCGAAAGGTCTGGAAATGCTGCTCGGCCAGCACGGTGGTGGGACAGAGCAGGGCCACCTGCCGTCCCTCGGAGGCTGCGCGAAAGGCCGCGCGCAGGGCCACTTCCGTCTTGCCGAAGCCCACATCCCCGCAGACAAGGCGATCCATGGGTTCGGCCTTGTCCATGTCGTCCAGCACGTCCTGAATGGCGGCCGCCTGATCCGGCGTTTCCTCGAAGCCGAAGGTGGCCTCGAATTCGCGGTAGAGTTCGCCCGGCGGATCATAGCGGAAGCCCTTGGCCACCTTGCGGTAGGCGTACATTTCCACGAGATCGGCGGCAATCCGCTCAATGGCCTTGCGGGCCTTTTCGCGCCCGCTTGTCCAGCCCGTGCCGCCCAGCTTGTCCAGCGCCGGTTCCGCCCCGTCGCCGCCCTTGAAGCGCTGCACCAGTCCCAGCCGATCCACCGGCACATAGAGGCGATCCCTGCCGGAATATTCCAGCAGCAAAAAGTCGTTGCCCGTGCCGTTGCGCTCCAGATGTTCCAGACCCGCAAAGCGGCCGATGCCGTAATCCCGATGCACGAGCAGCGCCCCGGGGGTCAGATCGTCGAAACTGTCCAGCCCCTTGAAAGCGCGGGAGGCCACACGCGGGGTCTTTTCGGCCTTGGGGTACAGGATGTCCTCGCCCAGCAGCAGGCTGTCGTCCCAGACCAGATCCACGCCGCCGCGAAAGCCGGCGACCAGGGCAAACAGGCCCCGCTGATCCGGCGCATAGCGCAGGGCGGGCAGGATGCCGTCCTGCTCGGCCAGCTTGAGGAATTTGTTGCGGCTGCGCTCCGAGGCAAAACACAGGAGGATCTGCCGCTTTTCCCCCTGCCACTGCCGCAGGGCGGCCACCAGCTGCTGCCAGGGACGATCCGCCGCGCCGGGCTGGGAAAAGAGATCGGCAAAGCCGTAGAGTCGCCGCTCAGGCAGGACAGTCCCCTGCTCCTCCACGCCCATGACCAGCGGCTCGGCAAAGAAGCGGATTTTTCCTTCCCAGGGGGCGGTCTGCGGATCGGGCCGCACGCAGAGGGAGGCGGGCTGGGCCAGATCGCCGCCCTCCTCCAGCCGCTGAAAAAGGCGCAAACCGGCTTCGCGCAGGGCATCCCCGGCATCGGCCCGACCGGGCAGAAGCCAGAGGCAGTCCTCGGGCAGCCAGTCTTCCAGCAGGCTGGCGTCGTCATGCAGCAGGCCCGGAAAAAGGCCGACCCCGCCGCTGTCCAGCGCCTTGCCGAGGCTGTAATGCTGGTTTTCGCTCAGACGGGCCTGGGCAAAGAGCGCATCCAGCCGTTCATGCAGGCGCGGCAGATCCGTGGGCGCGCAGGTGAAGGGCAGCACCGGCAGGAGGGTGCATTCCTCGATATGCGCCAGCGAGCGCTGGCTTTCGGGATCAAAGAGGCGGATTTCGTCGATGACGTCGCCAAAAAATTCCAGACGCAGGGGGCGGGCGTAGCCAGCCGGGAAAATATCCAGAATGTCGCCGCGCCGGGCCATGTCGCCGGGACGATTGACCAGCGGCACGCGCTCATAGCCCCATTCCACGGCCTGTTCCAGCAGCAGTTCCGGGGGAAAATCCTGCCCGCGGGCGAGATCAAGGCCGGTACGCTCAAAGAAATTTCGGGGCACATGGCGCAGGAGCAGATGTTCCGGCCCGGCGATCAGGCACCGCGGGCCGCCGCCGGCCAGACCGTAGAGGCTCGCCAGTATCCCGGCCTGGACATCCCGTCCCTGACGCAGGCTGGCCGCATCGGGCAGGCTCAGACAGGGCGAGGTCCAGAGCGGGCGGGAAAGCGGCACGTCGCCCACGGAAAGATCGGGCACGAAAAGGGAGACGAGGGCGCGCGCATGGGCCATTTCGTCGCGATCGCGCACCAGCAGGCAGGCACTGCGCCCGGCGGTCAGGGCTTCGGCGGCCAGACGGCAGCGCGTGGCAAGGCCGCTGCGTTCGAGACGCCACTCCCCGACCGGGGCGGCAAGAAGGGGAAGGAGTTTTTCCGCAGTCATGGCATGGCGCGGGCCGTCGCGCCCGCTTCTGTCCTTGGCGACACACAGGCCGCAGGAACATGGCTGCGGCGCGGGGCAACGACGCCCGTTCTGAAAACAGGGCGGCGGAGAGGTGTCATGCCCCTCCGCCGCCGGCAGGATACAAGCATTTCCCTTCGTCAGGGGCTGACGACAGGGCGGCTGCCCTCTTACCGCGACAGGATTGCCCTTGCCGGATGGACAGACGCAGCACGTCCCGCATCGCCCCTACCGCGCAACGCTAGTGCGTTCCGCAGGACGAGCAGGTGCCGCAGCTGCCGCCGCCGTCGCCGTAAGAGGCGGGCGGCACTTCGGGATCCAGCGTGAAACCCATGTAGCTCACGCCGATGCTCACGCCCTTGATTTGATCCAGCAGCGACTTGTCAATGCAGAAGCGGAAACCGGCTTCTTCAATGATGTCGTCGGAATCGAGAGGCTCATCCAGAGCCAGCGCAAGGCGCGGGCCGCTTCAGCCTCCCGGGGCCATGAAGACCCGGATGGTCTTCCTTTCCTTCCCGTCAAAGTAGGCTTCCAGCTCTTTGCGGGCGTCTTCGGACAAGGTCAGCATGTATGACTCCCTTGGGGGTTAGTGTGAGCCGCAACCGCCGCAGCAACTGCCGCAGGCGCTGCCGCCCGTTGAAGGCAGGGGATTTTTGGGGGTCAGCTCAAAGCCCAGCGGCGAGGCGTCAATGGTGACGGCCTCCACCTGATCCAGCAGATCCTTGCGGATGCAGAAACTGAAGCCGTTGGCTTCGAGCGCCTGATCCTCTTCGCCCGGGGCGTCCAGCGCCAGCGCAAGGCGCGGGCCGGAGCAACCGCCCGGCGCAAGAAAGATGCGGATGGGTTCGCGGTCGCGATCGGCAAAAAAGGCTTCCAGTTCCTTGACGGCCTGTTCGGTCAACGTGAGCATGGCTCCTCCGATTCATTTTTTGGTTGTTGAGAAGTAAGACCACTCCGCGCCCTTGTCAATGCGGCCCAGTGCCGTCTTTTCAATTGCCGCGAAAAGAGGTAGGATTTTTCCCTGCCGCCCGCAGGGCTGCTCCAAGGAGGCCGCATGAGCGCACACGTCATCCTGAACCGGGAAGAAATCGCCCGCATCCTCGACCGGCTGGCCAGCCAGATCTATGAACGTCACGGCAGCTGCGCAACGCTCCAGCTCGTGGGCATCCAGCGGCGCGGCGTGGACATCGCCCGCCGTCTGGCCGCCCTGCTCGCGCGGCGCATCGGTCGCGAGCTGCCGCTGGGCACGCTGGACATCAATCTGTACCGCGACGACTGGACGAGCCTTGCGGGCAAACCCCAGCTGGGCCAGTCCCGCATTCCCGCCCCGGTGGATGCGGCGGACATCCTGCTGGTGGATGATGTGCTCTTTACCGGCCGCACCGTCCGGGCCGCGCTGGAAGCCCTGCTCGATTACGGACGCCCGCGCAGCGTGGAGCTGCTCGTTCTGGTGGATCGCGGCCACCGCGAACTGCCCATCGAGGCCACCTATGCCGGACGCAACGTGGCCACCCGCCGCGACGAGCGCATCGACGTGCTGCTCGAGGAGCGCGACGGTCTGGACGAGGTGCGCCTTTCCCGTACGGATGCCGCCACCCATGCCTGACCCCCGGCGCTGTCCCGTCGCAGCAGGGGGAGAACAGCCGCGCATCCTCATCCCGCCCCTGCCCATGACCGCAGTCGTCCGGCCCTGCGGCGCTACCCGCTCTCCCTGCACTGACGTCGCCGCGCCCGTGCCGCCCATACATGCGCGGCGGGCGGGCCGCTCTTTTTCGCCGCCCTCCCTTGACCTTTGGCACAGGCTCTCCTATGCTCCTTCTGCCGTTGTCCCCCGTGGGCTGACGGACATTTTCGGAGGATGCCGCGCCATGCCGTCGTACCGCAACTGACGCCTTTTCTGTCGCTCCACGGCGTGGAGCGCCACCGGACGGAAGCGTCGGTGCACGGTTGCGGACTGCGCCCATCCTTCCCGCCCCTGATCGGTCTTCCGTCCCCCAGTCGCCACGCGACACGCGCGCCATTTCGCGCGCATCCGCATCACAAGGGGGTTTCATGAAGACCGGTTCCAATTTCCTTTCCACCACGGCGGGCGTCGTCTGCACGGGGCTGGTGCTGGGCGCGCTGGCCATTCTGCTGCAACGCATGGGCAATCCCGGCAACATGGGCATTTGCGTGGCCTGCTTCAACCGCGATATCGCCGGGGCCATCGGCTTGCACCGGGCGGCCATTGTCCAGTACCTGCGGCCGGAAATCATCGGCATGGTGCTCGGCGCGCTGGGCGCGTCCCTGCTCTTCGGCGAATACCGCGCCCGGGGCGGATCCTCGCCCATCATCCGCCTGCTGCTGGGCATGGTGGCGGCCATCGGCGCGCTGGTCTTTCTGGGCTGCCCGTGGCGCGTCATCATGCGGCTGGCCGGCGGCGACCTGAATGCCGTCTTCGGTCTGGCCGGACTGGTGGTCGGCGTGGGCATCGGCACGCTCTTTTTCCGGCAGGGCTTCTCGCTGGGCCGCAGTCAGAGCCAGGGCAAGGTCAGCGGCCTGATCCTGCCCGGCATCATGCTGGCCCTGCTGGTTCTGCTCCTGCTCAATCCGCAGGTGGAGGGGCAGGACAAGAGCGGCGTGCTCTTCTATTCCCTCAAGGGGCCGGGCGCGATGCATGCGCCGGTGCTGCTCTCGCTGGCGGCGGGCCTTGTGGTGGGGATTCTGGCCCAGCGCAGCCGCTTCTGCACCATGGGTGCCATCCGTGACGTCCTCCTGTTCCGGCAATGGCATCTGGCCCTCGGCCTGCTGGCCATGCTGGCCTGCGCCCTTGTGCTCAATGTCGTGCTGGGCGGTTTCCATCCCGGCATGGAAGGCCAGCCCATCGCCCATACCGATTCCCTCTGGAACTTCCTCGGCATGGTGACCGCCGGTCTGGCCTTTGCGCTGGCCGGCGGCTGCCCCGGGCGTCAGCTCTTCATGGCCGGCGAGGGCGACAACGACGCCGCCGTCTTTGTGGTCGGCCTCATTCTCGGCGCGGCCGTGGCCCACAATTTCGGCTTTGCCTCCAGCGCCACGGGCATCGGCCCCCACGGCATGCTCGGCGCGCTGGGCGGTCTGGCCGTCTGCCTTGTCATCGGTTTCTTCAACTGCAAGCGAGGTGCCTAATGGCTGAACTCATTGACGCGCGCGGCCTTTCCTGCCCGCAGCCCGTGCTGCTCTTTCTCACGGCCGCCAAGAAAAGCCCGGACGGCGAATTTACCGTGCTGGTGGACAATGAAGCCAGCCGCGAAAATGTGAGCCGTGCCGCCCGCAACAGCGGCTTCACGGTGGAATCCACGGAAGATGGTGCGGATTTCCGCATCGACATCCGCAAATAACGTCATGCTGAGCGGCGGACGGCGTTCTGTCGTCCGCCGCGCGCCGGAGACGACGCCATGACAGGCATCCTGAAACGTCTGGGCGCGCTTTTGCGGCCCAAGCCGGACGGCACACAGGGGCAAGCGGCTGCCGCCGCACCCGCTACGGGCCTGCTGATCTTCGACCAGACCGGCGAGGTCATCCGCGCCGAACGCTGCCTGCGCGAGGCCGGTTTTGCCGTGGAGGTCAAGGGGCCGCCGCCGCAATTGCAGACCGGCTGCGACATGGTGGTGGTCTTTCCCCTGCTGCGGCAGGCGGGCGTGCTGGACTGCCTGCGCCAGGCGGGCCTGGAACCGCGCGAGGCCGCCGTCGTTGCCGACACCCTGCTGGAACCGGTTTCCCTCTGCCAGATCAAGCGGCTGGATCACTGGCTCATGGTGCGGGCGGCCAACATGAAAATCACCGTGGACACGCGCGACCGCCGCATCGTCAACATTTCCGGCGGCGGCTGCCCGGATGTGCCGTGGCTGGCCCATGAACTGTGCGGAACCCGGCTGGACGAGGCCCCAGAACCCCTGCGCATCGGGCAGACCCTCTGCTGTTACAGCCTGCAAAAGGCCTTTGAGGAGGCGCGGAGGCAGCTCGCATGTGGTGCATAGCCGGCAGCGTCCCGGACGCCGCGTTTCCCCCTGCCCTGCCGGACGGCCCCCTGCGGCTGGACGGCTCCCGGCTCTGTCTGCCCGACGGACGCAACGTGCCGGTGGAGCGCGGCACCCCGGCACTCATCGCCACGGCCCTGCAGGCCTGCCGGGCGCTGGACATTGCCGCGCCCCGCGCCCTGCTGGCCGGAGACACCGGCAACGGCGAGGGCAGCCGCCGCCTGTACCGCTGGCTTTGCGAACATGTGGCCGCCCTTGCTCCGCGCGGCCTGACCTTTCATTACCTGTTCCCGGACGCCGACTGGCACAACCGGGTATTGCTGGCCGTGCAGGCCCTGCCCGCGCGCCCGCTCCTGCTGGCCGACGCGGGCTTCATGTACGCCGCCAAGATGAGCGGCTACGCCGACGCCTATGATCTCTTCACCCCGGATGTGGGCGAACTGGCCTTCCTGGCCGACGAAAACGCGCCCCACCCCTTCTACACGCGCGGCTTCCTGCTGGCCGAGGATCACAACATCCCGCCCCTGCTCAAGCGCGTGCTGGCGCACGGCAACTGCCCGCGCCACCTGATCATCAAGGGCGCAGCCGATCACATCGTCTGCGAAGGCGAGGTGCGTGCCGTCATCGACAGCCCCTCGGTTCCGGCCATGGAATGCATCGGCGGCACCGGCGACATCGTGACCGGCCTGGCCACAGCCTTCGCCGCCGCCGACTGGCCCCTCTGCGCCGCCTGCGAGGCCGCCGCCCGCACGGCCCGCCGTCTGGCCGCCCTCTGCGCCCCGCAACCCGATACTCCGGTGGCCGACCTCATCCTGCGCCTGCCCGAGGCCCTGTCGCCTGACTGGCTGCATGCGCTTCGGGCCGCCAGCGAAGGACACGCGCCCGTGTAATCGCTGCTCTTTCTGGCGGGAAGGCACGCCCCTCCGCCGGCGCTGGAGGGCTTTCCCCTCCGCTCAATCCCCCGTCCCCGGCGCGCTTTTGCGGGGGGAACGATGTCCGCACGGCCTCCATCGGTTCATGCCGTGCGCCACGGCCTCGCGCACAGCCGATGGCCCTGCAGCGCGAGGCCGGCTGCCAAATTTTTTTTGCTTGTTATCTCCGTATGATAGGAGAATATTCAATTTTCATATAGAAATAGGAAAGCCGTCTTGACCCGCGACGGCATTTGAGTGAAAGACTGGAGCATACCCGTCTGTACAGCGGAGGCCTTTCATGCGCAACAGTCTTGCTTCCCTTCTCCTGAGCCTGCCCGAGGACATTCAGCGCGCCGCCATTCTGGACTATCTGCGCCGTCTGCACGGCAACGGCGAAACAACCCGCCTGCGGGCCGTATTCGCGCACATCCGGCGGCTGAGGCCCTTTTTTGTGCTGAAGGCCGATGCTGTCCATCTTGCCCTGCTGTTCCAGCTGCGGCTGAACCACACACGGCAGGCGCTGGCCCTCTACCGCGCCCTGCGCACGCTGGAACGCCGTGCCGATCCGCGCGGTTGCCGGCGGGCCGACGCCCTCTGGCATCTCTGCCGGGTCATGCTGCCCGACGCCGCCACGCGGCTCAGCGAACTCTGGCGCGCTCTGGGCAAGGAGTCCCTTGGGCCGCAGGCGCACTACCTCCACGCGCGCAGCGGGCTGCTCCTGCTGGAGGCGGCTTGCGGCAACAGCGACCGCCCCACAGCGGAGGCGTTGCGACACGACCTGCGCCGCCATGCGCATCCCGCCTGCCGGGACGTGATCAGGGCTGCTGAGGCGCACTTTCGGGCGGCATTTCCGCTGTGAAAGAGCTGTCGTCCCCGTCCAGCAGTTTCAGGCGTTCGGTCTCGATCATGTCCACCAGCCGCCCCGGCGGCAAGCCGAAGGCCTGGGCGATGAGAAAGGCGGCATTGAGCGTCAGGCGGTATTTCTGCTGCTCGAGCTGGAGCAGATACACCCTGTCGATGCCGGTCAGGGAAGCGAGCTTGCGTTTGCTCAGGCCTGCGTCCTCGCGCAGGCGGGTCAATACACGGGCCGTAGCCTCGGTCAGTCTGGGATAATCGTCCATTCTGGAACGATAACAGGCAACATTGACCTGCTGCCAATGTTGGTATACTAAACAATACAAGCACGCCATAGATATTTTCACATAACACACCCGCCGCGCGGGAGGTTCATCATGCGCAGCACGACACGGTTCACCGCGCTGTGCGCCCCGCTCGCCCTTGCCGAGCTGACCGCGTTGCGCTGACCGCCGGGCGCTTCGTCGCGCCGCGTCCCGGCCACGGGCGGCAGCCGGGGCAATGTCCGGCAGCAGTCCTGCCGTGAATATGCCCGGGCGGCCGCCGCACACAGGGCCGCGCCGGGCGCTTCCCCGACAAAAAAGACGGTTCGCCACGCGGTGAACCGTCCTTTTCTTCCATTGCGCGCAAGCGCCGCGCCGTTGGCTATGCCCCCGCCGTCTGCCGCTGTTCCCGCCTGCGCTTGCGGCGGCGCAGGCTCACGCGCCACAGCCAGGTCACCACGACCAGCACGGCGATGCCCGCAAAGCCCAGCAGGGCGTGGGGCGCGTTGAAGCCCTGATCAAAGCCCCAGCGTTCCGCGCGTTCCCAGTGCGGCGCGTAGACGAACCAGCCCAGGGCGAAATTCACCACCAGCACGCCGAAGGCCGCGCCCAGCCAGTACAGGGGGATGGGTTCCTCCCAGAAAAAAGAGGAGCGGTAGAAACGCCGCCGCCCCAGCACCACGGCCAGCAGCACCACGGCGCTGAGCAGCGCCCCGCCCCAGGACAGGGCATTGAGCAGCGCCCCGGCAATGCCGGCGATGAGCGCGCCCACAGCCAGATAATAGGCCCGCCGCTGCCGCCGTTCCAGCCCGTAGGAGACAAAGAGCAGGGCCGCGCCGGAGAGCGCGCAGACAAAATGCCCCACGCCCATGACCGCACGCGGCAGATACTCGCTCATGGCCTGCAGCATCGCGTCGCGTATGGGCAGGGTGGTGGAGGCCAGCAGGAAGACGCCTGCCGCGAAGCTCAGGTAGGCGGACAGCGAATGGGAGACCACCGAGAGCCAGCGCCCGGCATCGCGCAGCATGTTGCGGCTCTGGCGGGCTTCGTAGACAGCCAGCAGCACCGCTGCGGTCAGCAGGGGCAGGATGTAGTAGATAAGGCGGAAAAGCAGCACCGCCGCAAAGACGGCCTCCGTGCGCGGGGTATGGGTCAGATGGATGATGACCAGCTCGAAAACGCCCACCCCGCCGGGAATGTGGGTCAGCACCACCGCCACCTGCGCCATGAGGTAGCCGGGCAGGAATTCGATGAAGCTGATGCCCAGATCCTGCGGCAGCAGCACATACATGCAGGAAGCGGCGGCAATGAGATCCACCCCGGCCACGACCATCTGCGCCACGGCCAGACGCGGCGCAGGAAAGACAAATTCCTTGCCGAAGACGTGAATGGGCTTGCGGATGCGGAAGCAAAGCACCAGATAGACCACAGCCACGGACAGCAGGATCACGCCGAGCACGCGGATGTCCTTGATGGGCATCTTGTCCAGCAGCTGGTCGGGCATGACGGGCGGGGCCACGAGGAAGATCAGGCCGCTCAGGCCCAGCGCGCCCACCCAGAAGGTCACGGCCAGCATGAGCACGAGCCGCACGATTTCGGAAAAACTGAAGCCCCAGGCCGAATAGAAGCGATAGCGCACCGTGGTGCCGCCCAGCAGCGCGCCGAAATTGTAGCTCACCGACTGCCCCACCAGCGAGACAAGGCCCACGCGCGGCAGGGGCAGACTCTTGTGGATGGCCTTGAGAGCCAGCCAGTCATAGCCCACCAGAATGAGATAATTGATGATGGTCAGGAAAATGGACAGACCGATGCTGAAATAAGAAACCTGTTCGATGCTCTGGCGGATTTCTTCCAGACTGTAGGCCCGGAGCTTCTGATAAAGAAGATAGATGGCCAGCAGAAAAAGACCGCTGATCAGCACCGGGCCAAGATAGCGCAGATATTTTTTCATGGCGGCTCGCACGGGAGAGTGGATGGACAGTCTTTTGCAATTAGCTGATTTTTCCGGCACCTGCAAGCCGCCGATCTGCCGCCGCGAAACGCCGACACCCCGCGTCGCCTCGGGCGACGCGGGGATGCGCATGGAGGACGTTTGCCCGTCCTGTAGAGAAGTCGGATGCCATTTCGCGGTTCAGGTTCAGGATCTTTGTCCTGCCCGCCGCAATGCCGCCCTGCTCAGCGGGCGCGCCAGCCGAAAGACGCTCAGGACTCCCGTTTTTCTAGGCCTCTTCGCCCGACGGCTCCTCATCGCTGGCCATCCGGCGATTCCAGCCGGTCAGCGCGGAAAAGAGAATGACGGCAAGCAGCGCCCAGGAGTAGGGATTGTACAGGGCGGCGCTGATGGGCGGCGGCGTGATCTGCCAGGCTTCCGCCGCGCTCACAAGCGCGCCGTACCAGGCCGCCACGGCAATATGCCACGGCAGGATGAAGAAGATGGTACAGACCGCGCAGTCCATGAGATTGGCGCGCCGCGCCGCCGCCAGCCCGAAACGCTCGCCCATGGGGCGTACCAGCGACGGCCCGACCAGCAGCTCGGCAGGCGCATTGGCCGAAATGGGAATGGAGGCCACCACGGTGACGCCGATGATGAACAGCTCAGCCTGCCGCACGGTGCTCACCATGCTCTTGTGGGCAAATTCCAGAATGCGCTGCATGATGCCGCACTCCACAAGAATCTGCGTCACCGCCAGAATGAGGATGGCGAAGATGATGGCGCCCACCACGCCGTCAATGCCGGACTGGATAAGCCCCGTGCTGCCGCCCGACTTTTCGGGAATGCCGAAGATGTCCGTGGGACGGATGTTGCCGATGGCCACCCCGATCACCGCTGCCGCCACATTGCCGTACACCAGCGACTCGATGATGTGCCGCCCCATGAGAGCGCTGACCACCACCACGGCCAGCGCCAGCAGCAGAAGAATGCCGGAAGGATCAAGCCGGGCCTGAATTTCCGGCATGACGTGCGCCTCGCCGCCGCCGCCGAACAGCAGAAACACCACAGCCGCCAGCCCGGCGGCGGAAATGGCCAGCGGGAAGCGGCTGCGCACCACGTCCTTCATGCGAGCGCCCTGCGTGTAGGCTGAGACGATGGTCGTGTCGGAAATGGGGGCAAGATTGTCGCCAAAGGCCGCGCCGGACAGGATGGCCGTCCCCAGCAGACCGGGATCGCAGCCGAGAAAATACCCGGCCGGAAAGAGCACGGGCGTCAGGGCGATGCAGGTGCCCGTGCTGGTGCCCGTCCCCAGCGCAAAGAGCATGGCCGCCAGAAAGACCAGCAGGGTGAATACGCCGCCCTGCGCCCCGGTGGACATGCCCATCCACAGCAAGCCGTCCACCAGACCGCCGGCGGCCATGAGCTTGCCGAACACCCCGGCAAAGAGCCAGGCCGTCACGATGACGATGCCGGTCTTGTCGCCGATGCCGCGCATGGCCGCAAGGCAGTACTGGGCCTTGTTGCGGGCAAAGAACAGACCAATCGCCAGCGCAAGCCAGGCGCAAGCCCAGAAGGGCTTGGTTCCCCCGCGCTCAGCGACGGAAAGCCAGACAAGGCCGATGATGAGCACCAGCAAGGGGATCATGCCGCCCCAGAGACCGCCGTACATCTGCAAGCGTTCGTTGCGCGCTTCGTCCTGCATGGGAAACTCCTTGGAGCCGGCCCGCCGGAGCGGGCCGGCAATGTCGGTGAGAGCTATTCGCCCTTGCGGAAGGTATCAAGGTAGGCGTACAGGGCCGGGGAACCGCCGGTGTGCAGGAAAAGCACATTGCTGCCGTCGGCGAAATGCCCCTTGCGCACCAGATCGATGAGACCGGCCATGGCCTTGCCCGAATACACCGGGTCAAGCAGGATGGCTTCGGTGCGGGCCAGCATTTTCACGGCTTCCACCATGCTGTCGGTGGGCAGGGAGTAGCCGGGGCCGACATAATCGTCATAGGCCACCACCTTTTCCACGGGCAGGGTCACGCCGGCGCCGATGAAATCCAGCGTTTCCTGGGCCAGCTTGTGCACAGCGGCTTCCTGCACGGGCTTGGGCCGGTTGACGCCGATGCCCGTCACCGGAATGCCGGCATTGTTGCCGAACATGCCCGCGATGATGCCGGCGTGCGTGCCCGCGCTGCCGCTCGGCACCACCATGTGATCGATACGGATGCCCTTTTCGAAGAGCTGGCGCAGGGTTTCCTCGGCGCAGTTCACATAGCCGAGCGCGCCGATCTTGTTGGACGCGCCGCCGGGCACGATGTAGGGCTTTTTGCCGTCAGCCTTGAGCTTTTCGGCAACCTTGCCCATTTCTTCCATCATGTTGCTGCCGCCGGGCACCACGGTGATGCTTTTCACGCCGAGCAGCTGGAAAAGGAAGTTGTTGCCCGAGGCGGCGGGATTGTAGCTGTCCTTCACACGCTCCTCAAGCACCAGATGGCAGTCCAGCCCTTCCTTGACGGCCCAGGAGAGCGTCAGACGGCAGTGGTTGGACTGCACGGCGCCGCAGGTGATGATGGTGTCGGCGCCCTGGGAGAGCGCGTCAGCGATGACGAAATCCAGCTTGCGGGTTTTGTTGCCGCCCGCCGCGCCGGGCAGCATGTCGTCGCGCTTGATGTAGATGTTCACCTTGCCGCCCAGCGCCTTGCTGAAGTTGGGCAGATATTCCAAGGGAGTGGGTTCGGTCACATAGCCGCGACGGGCAAACTTGGCGAGATTCATGATGTAGCCTCCTGAAGCTATCCATTCAATGTTTATTTGACATGCGGCAAGGGTTTGCGCTGTTTGGCCGTTTCCACCACGGTTTCGGCCAGCACGTCGGCGGCATCCACCACCGGCACATCGTTTCCGCCGCAAATGATGCCCAATTCGGTACAGGCGACCACCAGGACTTCAGCGCCCTGGGCCGTCAGGTTGTTCGTCACCTCGGCGAAGGCGGCCTGCACCTTCGCGTCGGTATGTCCGGCCTTGATGTCCTTGATGACGCCAAGCAGAAGTTGCTCCTCCACCGGCGCGGGATAGAGAATCTCCAGTCCGCGGCGAGCGCAGGGATCCTCGTACAGCCGCGTCAGGCGCACCGCCGGCGAGGCCAGCAGCCCGATACGGCGCGCGGCGGGGTGGCGCTCCCGCACGGCCTGAGCCGTCAGCTCGATCATGTTCAGCACGGGGATGCGCACGGCAGCCTGCACGGCGGCATGATAATTGTGCGCCGTATTGCAGGCGATGCAGAGAAAGTCCGCTCCCCAGGCCTCCAGCCGCCGGCCCATGTCGGCCATGCAGGGAGCCGGGGATTCCCCGCCGCCTTCCAGCAGGGCCTTGATGCGCGACGGCACCTTGGGATTGTTGTCCACGATGCAGCGGACGTGATCGATGTCGTCCCGGGCATCCGTATGCGCGATGATGCGATGCATCAGATCGACCGTGGCCTCAGGCCCCATGCCGCCCAGTATGCCCGCCACCAATTCCTTCATGGGAAGCTCTCCTGCGGCGCCGGAGGCAATCCGACGCCGTCCTGTCTTTCGTCGTTCGCGTTAGGCGTCCATTTGTGCGCCACGTTCGGGGTCAAGATCGTTTTCCAGCTTCGAGACAAAGAGCGCCCCGGTAGCGTCGCCCATGACGTTGATGGTCGTGCGGGCCATGTCCATGATGCGGTCAACGCCGGCCACCAGAGCGATGGCTTCCAGCGGGATGCCCACCTGCGTGAAGACCATGGTCACCATGATGAGCGCCGCTCCCGGCACGCCCATGGAGCCGATGGAGGCCAGCAGGGCCATGAACAGCACGGTCAGCTGCTTGTCGAGCGGCATGGGAATGCCGTAGACCTCGGCGGCGAAAATGGCGGCAATGCCCATGTAGATGGCCGCGCCGTCCATGTTGATGGTATTGCCCAGCGGAATGGAGAAGCTGGACACGCTGCGGGAGGCGCCGAGGCGCTGCACGCTCACCAGGTTGGAGGACAGGGCCGCCGCGCTGGAGCAGGTCGTGAAGGAAATCAGCAGCGGCGCGCTGATGCCGCGCAGGAAGGTGCCGGGCGCGATGCCCGCCCACTTCATGCAGGGGATGTAGACCAGCAGGATTTGCAGAAGACAGGCCAGATACATGATGGCCACCAGCTTGATGAGCGGCAGCAGCACCTGCAGGCCGTGATTGCCCACCGTGAAGGCCATGAGGCCGAACACGCCGATGGGCGCATACAGCATGACGATGTTGGTGACGCGAATCATCACGTCGGACATGCTGTCAAAGAAGACGTAGACCGGCTTGGCCCGCTCGCCCACCAGACTGATGGCAAAGCCCACCAGCACCGCAAAGAAGATGATCTGCAGCATGTTGCCCTTGCTCAGGGCTTCAATGGGGTTGATGGGAATGATGTTCAGCAGCACCTGCACGAGCGAGGGAGCCGTCACGTCCTTGGCCTTGAGGTTTTCCGTGGAAATGTCGAGTCCCAGACCGGGCTGGAGAATATTGGCGAGAATCAGACCGATGATGATGGCCACGGCCGTTGTCAGAAAATAGTAGATCAGCGTCTTGACGGCCACGCGGCCGAGCTTGCTGACGTCCCCGACGCTGGCCGCGCCCGCCACCAGCGTCACCAGCACCAGCGGCACGACCACCATGCGCACCAGGTTGATGAACACCTGCCCGATGGGCTGGAAAAATGACGGACTCCATCCGCCCGCCTGAAAGGCGGCCCCGGCGACAATGCCAAGCGCCATGCCGATGCCCATTTGGGTCGGCAGGCTCAGTCCCTTGCGTTCACTCATTTTCGACTCCTCCTCATCAGGCCGGGCCTGACAGGTTCCGCACCTGAGTTAGTAGTGGTACGCTTTTAATGCCGCATTAATTTTTCATTGCGCCCACCCCCCGGAAAATGTCAACAAGTTATTGCCAGCAATTCGTAACAATTCGAAAAAAAAGAAAAGAAATCCTGCAAAATCAAACGACAACAAAAAGGAAAAAAATCACAATACCCATTGACTGCGAAGCGCCGCTGCCCGCGATCCACGGGCAAAACACCCGCCGGACTTGACCGCGCACGCCGGGGAGGCTATACAGATCCCTGTTCGCAGGCTGTCCGTCCATCCCGGCGGACGCTTTTTTTCTGCCTGAACCGAAGTCGCACGTCCGCGATTTCGGCAAATTCTTTTTTCCGGCCCCCGGTTCTTTTGAGGAATGCGGCAACACCCTTGCCGCTGTTACCCGTATGCCGCCCACACGCAAGGGAGGAAACGTCATGGCTGTCACCACTATTCCCATCACCACCCAGGGCTACAAGAAGCTGGAAGACGAACTGGCCCGTCTCAAGAGCGAGCGCCCGCAAATCATTCAGGCCATCAAGGAGGCCCGCGAAGAGGGCGACCTGCGCGAAAACGCGGGCTATGACGCCGCGCGCGAACGGCAGGGCATGGCCGAGGCCCGCATCAAGTACATCGAATCCCGTCTGGCCCTCTATCAGGTCATTGATCTGGACAAGCTGGGCGGCGACAAGGTCATTTTCGGCGCCACCGTCGAAGTGGAGGACGTGGACACCGAAGAAAGCCGCACCTATACCATCCTTGGCCCGGACGAGGCGGATCCCGCGCGCGGCTCCATCTCCTTCCTCTCGCCCGTGGGGCAGGCCCTGCTGGGCAAGGAAGTGGGCGACGAGGTCAGTGTGGACATTCCGCGCGGTCGCGTCACCTTTGAAATTGTGGACATCTCCTTTCGCGGTTCCTCCGTGCTGGGCTGATCCGGTCGAGCGCCGGCGCCCCGGGGCGGCGCGGCCCTTTCTGTAAACAGCCCCGTTTTTTGTCGCGGCAAAAGCTCTTCGGCTCATCGAGCAACGGGTCGCCCGGCCATGCCGCACGAAAAAACGCCTCCGCAATCATGCGGAGGCGTTTTTCGTCTGTCAGGCCTGTGCCGGAACATCCCGCTTCCGGCAACGGGCGCGCCATGCGCTTAGAGGGGCAGCCGCCAGCCGTTGTCGAAGGCCGCGCCCAGCTGCCGGTTGCGCACGGGACTGCGGCGGATATCGTCGCCCCAGCGATCCTTGAAGCGCTGCAGAATCTGCTGATAGGCAATATAGGATTCCCGGGTTTCGGCCGCCCGCAGGGTGCCGCACTGGGTGCCCGATCCTTCCTGAATGGCGACCTGCGTGCGCACGGCCAGCGCGTCTTCGGCATGCTCGCCCAGCATCTCCCACTGCCCCCAGGGGCAGATCAGGGTCTTCAGCCTGCGCCGGGCCGCGCCCAGGCAGAAGTCCGCCCCGGAAAGCGTGCCGAAGTTCACGTTGAAGCCGTACCGGTCAAGATAGAGATCGCGCCGGAAGGCCATGCATTCCATGGGCGCGGCAACGGCGGTGCGCAAATGCGGCAACTGCCCCCAGGCCACATGGCGCAGCACCTGCTGGGGCACGCCCCGCATGAAGGCAAAGGGCAGGCCGCCCGCGCCCGGGGCCAGCCCCGCATTCCACAGCGCGCCCTGCCGCCAGAGCATACCGCCCGTTACGGCCACATCCTCCCGCATGGCGTGGATCAGCAGCTGTTCCGGCCGGCAGCCCGACAACGGACGCAAGGCCGCATCCAGGAAGAGCACCAGCTCGCCCCGGGCCGCCTGTACCGCCGCATTGCAGCCGCCCGGCCAGTTGGTCGCCGGGGGCAGGGCCGTCCATTGGGGCACGGGCGCATGGCTCGGCTCGTCAATGGACACGTCCACCGGCTGCCAGAGGATTTCACAGGGCCAGATCCGGCCCAGTTCCTCCAGCGAGGTCGCCAGCTCGGGCGCCACCATGATGCCGGGCCGGGCCAGCAGCACCACGCTGGCCAGCGGCGGCGCGGACGGCACGGCCCGCAGCGAGCGGTGGTAGGTTCCCGTGGAAACGATTTCCTCCTGACGGCCGCAGCGGGCCAGATGCTCGGCCAGGGCGCGGCGGGAGGCCGCCTCCACCCCCTCCTTGGCGCGGATCTGGCCGGCGCAGCTGCCGGCATGGACGCGCCAATGGTAGAGAATGGACGAAAGATGCCCGATCTGCTGATCTTCCAGCGCATCGGTCACCCGCAGGATGACGTCATAATCCTGTGCGCCGTCAAAACCTGCACGGAAGCCGCCGCAGGCCAGCAGCGTCTCGCGATCAAAGGCCGAGAGGTGGCAGGCATAATTGTTCCCTTCCAGCAGATCCCGGTCAAAGCCGGGCTTGAAGAAGGGATTGCGGCGCACGCCGTCGGCATCGATCTTGTCTTCGTCGCTGTAGAGATACCGCCAATGCGGCTGGGCGGCCACGGCGGCGCCGACTTCCTCCACAGCGTCGGGCGAGAGCATGTCGTCATGATCCAGCAGGGCAACCCACGGATCAGACGCCTGCTCCAGCGCGGTCTGCGTGGCCACGGCAATGCCGCCGTTCCCTTCCCGCCGGATGAGACGAATGCGCGAATCCTCCCGGTCGAGGCAGTCCAGCAGTTCCCGCGTTTCCGGCCTGTCCGATCCGTCGTCCACCAGATAAAGCCGCCAGCTGCCGCAGGTCTGGACGAGCACGGAATCCACGGCGGCGCGCAAGAAGGCGGGATCGGTATTCCAGACCGGGGTGAGCAGGGAAATGCCGGGCCGCGTGCCGCCCACCTCCAGCGCCGGTGCGCTCCCGGTCGATGGGCCTGCCGCGCCCGCGCGTGCGGCCTTTCGCCGGGGTTCATCCAGCAGTTCCAGCCAGGCGTCATAGGCGCCGGGACATTCCTCCAGCGAGGCTTCATAGATGTCATGGCGCCGCAAATCGTTCAGGGCCGGCAGGAGGCAGTCCTCGCGAAAAGCGCCGGCATCCCAGCTGTCCACGGCGTCCGTCAGCGCGTCCAGACCATGCGCCACGGCAAAGGCCCGCAGCTTTTTCGCCCGCGCCACATACCATGCCAGGGTGTGCGGCAGGCAATCCGGCAGGGAACGGCAAAGCAGCAGCAGTTCCGCCCTGACGCTGTCGGGCGCATCGTCAATGAGTGTTCCCAGCAGGCAGGCGTCGCCACTCTGCCGCCAGGCAAAATAGCGTTCCTGCCAGGCGGCGTTTTCTGGCGGAACGGCGGTCGTGCTCAGAGTCGGGCCGTCCACCAGCCAGCGGCTCAGGCCATAGGCAAGGCCGTCCGCCGTGCAATGCCGGTGCAGGTCTCCCTCCGCCTTGCAGACCAGCCGCCCGCGCGAGGCCAGACTGTTCCACAGGCCGGTGAGGCGCAGCGGCAGCAGAATGTCCCGCAAGCCGGCCCGCACTTCCGGCGCAACGGCAAAAAAGGCGGGCCTGCCCGCGTCCTGCGCGTGCAGCGAAAGCATCCGCAGACAGAAGTCCGGCCCGGCCAGCAGCGGATCAAGGCGTTCGGACAGGCCGCCCAGGGCCAGAAAAGCCTCGCGCCGCACCAGCAGGGATTGCAGCGGGGCCAGCGAACATTCGCGCACGGCCTCGAGGGCCTCAGCCGTGGCGTCCATGCCCTCGTACACGGCGTACAGGCCGCCGTCAGCCGTGACGGCCATGCCGGCCATGCTGTTTTTGCGCAGGCCGTCCGCCTCATATGTCCAGACGGGGGTCACCCCCACGCAGGCCGGATCGGCCTCCAGACGGCTGACCAGTCGCGGCAGCAGTCCGTCCGGCGGCACAAGGGCATCGCTCCAGATGAGGCAATAATGGGTGGATGCGGCCCGAACAGCCGCGTTGATCGCCGCCACGTCGGCACAGATTTCAACCACGGCGCCTCCCGTGGCCCTGACCAGCTCCTCCCGGCGCGGCGAGCGCGCGTCGGCGGTCAGCAGAAACACCGTGCAACGGGCGGCGACGTCCCCAGCCGATAATGTGGGAATGATTGTTTTTTCCATAACCCATATGCTAGGTCAGCCCCGGCAGGAAAGCAACCGGGCCGGGCCGCTCTTTTTTCCCTCCCGCCCGTCGCGCACATTCCCTGCCTTCCGGCAGTAGCCAAGCCCCCGCGACTTCTGGCATACTCCCCGCATGCGCACGCCCTTTTCCTCCTTTGATCAGGTCATTGCCCATCTTGACGGTCGCGGCTTCTTTCATATGGAGCTGGGCCTTGAACGCATGGATCAGGCCCTTGCCCGCCTGTTGCCCGGGCGGCCGCCCTTTGCGGTCGTGCAGGTGCTCGGCACCAACGGCAAGGGATCGACCGCCTCCTTTCTGGACAGCCTCGCGCGGGCGCACGGCCTGCGGACGGGCCTCTACACCTCGCCGCACTTCGTCTCGCCGGTCGAGCGCATCCGCCTGAACGGCCGCCCCCTGCCCGCGGCGGACTGGCCCGCCCCGGCGGAAGAGGTCTACGCCGCCTGTCCGGAACTGACCTATTTTGAATTTCTCACCGTGCTGGCCCTCCTGCTCTTTGCCCGGCACGGCGCGGATCTCGTCATCCTTGAGGCCGGCCTCGGCGGGCGCAATGACGCCACCACGGCCTGCCCGGCCGACGTGCTCTGTTATGCGCCCGTGGCGCTGGATCATGCGGCCATTCTCGGCCCCACCCTGAACGACATCGCCGTGGACAAGGCCGCCGCCATCCGCAGCCGTGCGCCGGTCGTCAGCGCGCCGCAATATCCGGTCGCCCGTGCCGTGATCCGCGCCGCCGCCGATGCCCGTTCCGCGCCGCTTGTCGAGGTGGGGCCGCTGCCGCCGGGCATTCCCCTCGGCCTTGCCGGGGCGCATCAGCGCGTCAATGCCGCCACGGCGCTGGCGGCCTGGCGGCGCATCGCTCCCCGCTGCGGCCTTGACGCGCCGGCCCCGGATGCCCCGCCCACGCCTGCGGAACGGCGCGGGCTGGCCCGGGCCTTCATTCCGGGCCGTTTGCAAAGCCTGCCCGCCTGCGCCGCCCATCCGGCCCTGCTGCTGGACGGGGCGCACAATCCGCACGGCATGCAGGCCCTGACCGCCCATTTGCGCACCTTTGTCCGGCCCCCGGCCTGCGCGATCTTCTCCTGCCTCGGCGACAAGGACTGGCTGCCCGCCGCCCGCCTGCTGCGCCGGGAACTGGGGGACGCGCCCATTTTCGTGCCCCAGCTGCACAACGAGCGCGCCGCCCCCGCCGCCGACATCGCGGCGGCCCTCAACCACGGTCGCGCACAGGCCGCCGCCCGCGCCGTGCCGGATGTGGCCGCCGCCCTGGCCGCCGCGCGCGAATGCCTGCCCGCTGACGCATCCGCCGGGGCTTCCCCCGTGCCATTGAGCGGCTCCTTGTACTTGCTGGCGGAATTTTTTACGCTCTTCCCGCGGCATCTTGCCGCGCCGGACGTCCCTGCCCCCACCTTCCCGGCCCCTGTCGCTCCCGCCCCGGAGGAACCCGCATGAACCACCTTTTTCGCGCCCTGCCGTCCGTGGACGTCTGCCTGTCGGAAGTCCTGCGCCATGCGCCGGAGCTGCAGGCCCAGCCGCGTCCGCTCCTGCGCGAGGCCGTGACCGCCTACTGGGACATGCGCCGCGAGGACATCCGCGCCCGCCGCCTCAGCGAGGCCGAACAGCTGGCCCTGGCCGCGCATCTGCCGCTCCTGCTGGCCCATGTCCGGGCCGCCCTGCGGCCCCGCCTGCGACCGGTCATCAATGCCACGGGCGTGGTCGTGCACACCAATATGGGCCGCTCCGTGCTGGCCCCCGAAGCCTGCGAGGCCGTGCTGCGGGCCGCACAGGGCTACTCCACCCTTGAGCTGGATCTGACCACCGGCGGACGCGGTTCCCGGCAGACCCTGACGGAGGAACTCATCTGCCGCCTCACCGGCGCGGAAGCCGCCATGACGGTCAACAACAATGCCGCCGCCGTCCTGCTGGTGCTGGACACCTTCTGCCGGGGCGGGGAAGTCATCGTCTCGCGCGGGGAACTGGTGGAGATCGGCGGCAGTTTCCGCATTCCCGAAGTCATGGCCAAAAGCGGCGCGCACCTGCGCGAGGTGGGGGCCACCAACCGTACCCATCTGCGCGACTACGCGGCGGCCATCAACGAAAATACCCGCGCGCTCATGCGGGTGCATACCTCCAATTACCGCATTGTGGGCTTTCATGAGGCCGTGCCGCTGGAGGAGATGGTCGCCCTTGCCCGTCAGCACGACCTGCCGGTGTTCGAGGATCTGGGCAGCGGCAGCCTCACGGATTTCAGCGCCTGCGGCCTGCCCAACGAGCCAACCGTGCCCTCGGTGCTGGCTGCCGGGGCCGACATCGTGACCTTTTCCGGCGACAAGGTGCTGGGCGGCCCGCAGGCGGGCATCATCGCGGGCAGCCGCGAACGCATTGCCGCCCTCAAGGCCAATCAGCTCACCCGCGCCCTGCGTTGCGACAAGCTCACCCTGGCCGCGCTGGAAGCCACCCTGCGCCTCTATTGCGATCCGGACAGCGCGCGGGAGCGCATCCCCACCCTGCGCATGATCTTTCTTTCCGCCGAAACCCTGTCCCGGCTGGCCCGGCGGCTGGCCGCGCGCCTGCGCCGCACGCTGGGCGCAACCTGCCGCGTCAGCCTGCGCGACGGCGTTTCGCGCGTGGGCGGCGGGGCCTTCCCGCAATATGATTTGCCCACCACCCTTGTCTGTCTCCAGCCGACGGCCTGTCCGGCCACGCAATTGCGCCAGCGCCTGCTGGACGGCAATCCCCCGCTGGTGGGACGGCTGGACGAACAGGCCTTCTGTCTTGACCCGCGAACCCTGCGCGAACAGGAGTACGGCCTTGTGGCCCGCCTCGTGCACAACGCGCTCAACGAAAGGACGCAGCCATGAAAAAGAACACGCCCGATATTGCCTATGCCCCCGAAAGCGCCTGGAAAAGCCATGCCGCCACGGCCACCCGGCGCAAGGAAATGGAGAGCTTCGCCAAACGCTACATTGATTTTCTTTCCGCCTGCAAAACCGAGCGGGAAACCATTGCCTACGTCCAGCGCCGCCTTGCGGAAAAGGGCTACACGGAAAACCCGAAGGACGGCCTCTTTGTGCGGCCCTTCCGGGGCAAGGCGCTCTTTGCCGCCCGCCGGGGCCGCGTCCCGCTCTCGCAGGGCCTGCGCCTCGTGGCCGCCCATGCCGATACGCCCCGGCTGGATTTCAAGCAGCGGCCCTTCATCGAACAGCCCGGCGTCACCCAGGCCAAGACCCATTATTACGGCGGCATCCGCAAATATCAGTGGCTGGCCCGGCCGCTGGCCCTGCGCGGGGTCGTCAGCCTGGAAAACGGCAAGAATCTGACCATCGCCATCGGCGACCGGCCGGGCGATCCGGTTTTCACCATTGCCGACCTCCTGCCCCATCTGGCCCAGAAACAGGCCAGTCAGCCGCTCAACGAGGCCTTTGACGCCGAAAAGCTCAATATCATCCTCTCCCACAGCCCCGCGCCCCGCGCCGGACGCGCCGCCGCCGAAAAGGAGGAAAAGGAAGCCCTCAAGGCCCATCTGCTCCAGCTGCTGCACGACAAGTACGGCGTCCGCGAGGAAGATTTCATTTCCGCCGACATGCAGGTGGTTCCCGCCGGCCCGGCCAGCTTTGTCGGACTGGACAAGGCGCTGGTGGGCGGCTACGGCCAGGACGACCGCATTTGCGTCTTCACCGCGCTGGAAGCCCTGCTCAACGCCCGGCCCGGCCGCAGCGCGCCCAACATGGCCGTAATCTTCTGGGACAAGGAGGAAATCGGTTCCGACGGCGCCACCGGGGCTGCCTCCCGCTTTCTGCAATATTGCGTGGAGGACATTGCCCGGGCCTGGGCGCCCTCCCTGCCCGTCTCGCAGGTATTCATGAACACGCGCGCCATTTCCGCCGATGTGACCGCCGCCTTTGACCCCGACTTCCCCGACGTGCACGAAAAGCAGAACGCCGCCCAGCTCGGCTACGGCCCCTGCTTCAGCAAGGTGGGCGGTTCGCGCGGCAAGTACGGGGCCAGCGAGGCCGATGCCGAATTTTTCGGCGAATTGCGCGGCCTGCTCAATGCCCGCAACATCCCCTGGCAGGTGGCCGAACTGGGCAAGGTCGATCTGGGCGGCGGCGGTACGGTGGCCCTCTTCCTCGCGGCCTACGGCATGCAGGTCATCGACTGCGGCCCGGCCCTGCTGTCCATGCACAGCCCCTTCGAGCTGGCCAGCACCGTGGATCTGCACGCCACCTTCGAGGCCTACCGCGCCTTCCTTGAAGGCTAGGGCCGGTTCAGGCCGTTCTTTCAGACGTTCAGGGGGGAGGGGCAGCCTTGCGCGGGGCTGCCCCTCCCCCACACGCATCTCAGCCTTTTCCCGGACGCTTTTTGCCGGAAATCAGCCCTGCCCGGCCTGCTCCCGCTGTGCCTGCGGCGGGCGCAGGCGGCTGCGGCAACGCGGCGAAATGAAAACAACGGGGTTCCAGCGGCGTCGGGGCCGCGTTCAGAAGAGGGTCACAGGCTGCAACAGCCCGACCGCCGTGCCGGTATGGCGAACCTCAAGGCTTTTGCCGTCTTTTTCAAGCGGGGCCGCAGGCAGCGCGCTGCGCCGCATGGCCCGCCGCAATTCATCCAGATCCACCTCTTCCAGGAAGGAGATGATGTCCTTCCAGATGCGGTGATACCCGTAGCCGCCTTCCAGCATTTCCCCGATGGCCGCCTCACGCGGCCAGCCCTGTTCCACCATGCGGTACAAGGCCACCACCATGCCGGTACGATCCGCGCCGTGCCAGCAATGCACCAGCACCGGGCCGGGAGAAGCGAGAATGGCGTTCAGGGCGTCCGCCGCCGACGCCATGCGGGGATGCCAGGCCCGCATGGGCACATGATGCAGCAGCAGGTCCGTGTCCGCCGACAGGGGCACGTCCCGCTGCCGACTGCGCAGGGAAATCACCGTGCGGATGCCCAGGCGTTCCGCGGCCCGCATGCCCTCTGCCGTGGGCTGGCCCGAACGGTACAGGCGGTCGGACACCTTGTGCAAATTGGGCAGGCCTTCCACGGCAAGGGGCCGCGCCCACTCGGGCGGTCGCGTTCCGGCGGCGGACGACGCCGCGCAACCCATCCCGCAAACCAGCGCCAGACAGAGCCACAACAGGCAGAACTGCAGCAGCCGCCTCCCGGCTCCTTGCCGCCCGACGGCAAAAATGGCCGCCCCCTCTTTTCTTTCCTGCGATCGATACATATCTTTTTATCTCCCGGGTCTGTGAAGCGGCGCACCATGCGCCAGTCCCGTGCCCGTCCGCACGCCGCAACGCCCCGCAGGGCTTGCGGCGGCCCGGAACAGTCCCGCATACAGCGGCGCGCAATGACGGCCAGAACGTGTCCCATCCCGCTGCGGAAGGCCGTCATCCCGTCGAAGCAAATTGCCGGACGTCTTGCCCGCCTTCCCGCACAAGCGCGCGGGCCGCCGGCAAAACCGCCTGCGGCTCTCAGCCCGCAGCAAAGGAGGCCCCCCGTGGACTTTCTGCCGCGAACCCTTGCCTACTATCTGGCAGCGCATGGCTATCTCTTCTTCCATCTGTACCGCCTGGCGGGGAAGCGCCGCCTTGTGCTGATGAGCCTGCCCCTTTTCGTGGTCATGGGCCTGTTTCCCTTCTGTTACCATCTCTTGCCCACGGGCAGTACGGCCCAGAAAATTTTTGGCCGGGCGGGCACCGTCTGGCAGCCGCTGGCCTTTTTCTGCCTGACGGTCTTTGCCTTCCGGGACATTCTCCGGCTGGGCGGTCGCCTGCGGCGCCCATTCCACAAGGGCGCCCGGAGCGCGGGCGTCCCTCCCCTGAACCGCTGCCTGCCGCTGCTCCTGCTGGTCTGGGCGGGCGTCTTCGCCTATGGCATCCATGAAGCACACAGCCTGCGAACCACCCGCCTGACGCTGCCCCTGCCGCTGCTGCCCGCCGATGCGGAGTCCGTGCGGGTGGCTTTTGCCGCGGATCTGCACATCGGCCCGCAAACCGGGCCTTCCGTCCTGCGGCGGGCCGTGGAGGCCATCATGGCCCAGAAGCCCGATCTCATCCTGCTGGGGGGCGACATGCTGGACGATGCCCTGCAGGGCACGCCCGCCGACAGGGAACTGCTGGCCCGGCTGGCCGCGCCGCTGGGCGTCTTTGCCGTGCCGGGCAATCATGATGCCTTCGGCGGCCATGAGCGGGCCGTGACCTTCCTTGAAAGCTGCGGCATCACCGTGCTCATGGACGAAACCCGCCGCGTGGGCCCGCTGCGGCTGCTCGGCATTGACGACCCGGATGTGCGTGCGCAGCGGGGCGGCAGCAACGCGGACGTGAGCGCCCTGCTGGACGATCTGCCGCGTGATGCGCCCGTGATCCTGCTGGCTCACCGACCGGAACTGCTGGCGAACAGCGTGGGCCGCTTTGCCCTGCAGCTGTCGGGCCACACCCACGGCGGCCAGATCCCCCTGCTGAAGACATTGCTGGAACATGCCAGCGGCACGCCTACCGGCCTTTCCCGGCACAGCTCGCCCGAAGGCGAAAGCCTGCTCTATGTCACCACGGGCGTGGGCTTTTCCAAGCTGCCCATCCGCCTCGGCGCGCCGCCGGAAATCGTGGTCATCGATCTGACGCCGGGCGGGACTGAGGCCACGGCAGCATCCTGACGGCCGGATCAGGCATTGATGACAAGCGCCTTGCGCGGCCGCAGGCTGCGGAACATCAGGGCTTCCACCATCCCGGCGGCCTTCAGGATGGCTTCCAGACTCACCGGGGGAATCTCGTCCTCGTCCCTCAGGCGGGTGATCAGATAGGCCGCCGAGGGATTGACGATTCCGGCCCGCTCGCAGACCAGCCAGGCCACGCTTTCGGCCTCGAACTCGCGCACATCCTCGGCCGTCTGCCATCGATCCGGCCACCAGCTGCTGTCGGGCGTACCGAGGTGACCGCAATAGAGATGTCCGAGTTCATGGGCAATGGTGGCGAATTGTTCCTCCCGCGAGTGATTGCGGTTGACCACCAGATGATAGCACACCCTGACCTGTTTCTTGCCCATCCACTGGCTGTCGTGATGCAAGGCGACCTCGATCCAGCCCGCGCTGCCGGTGCCCTGATCCGCTTCATGGAAGGCAATGCCGTCGTGCGGCAGATTGCCGAGCAGCTGTTTAAAAACGGATGCGGGCAGCACGCCGCCGGTGCGAAACGGCCTGAGCAGTTCCACCGGGAAGGGTTCCGGGCCTTCGGTGTCGCCCAGCTCAAAAACGAAGCGCACCGGCCCGAAGGGCTGGAGAATGACGAGCGGTCGCGCCCCGGGCCTGATGCGGCGTGAAATTCTGTCTCCATTCCGTGGCGGTGGCCACATACTGGCTGCCCGGCTTCTGGACATGGAGCAGAAAGGCATTGAACGGGGCCAGCTGGGGAAATTTGTTGATGAACTCGAAGAGTTCCCGCACATCCTTGCCGTGCCGGTAAAAATTGACCTGATAAAACAGCTCGTCAAGGGCCGCAAGCCGCTGCTTGTCATGTGATGCGCTCATGGAACCTCCGGGCAGGGGCGAACGAACGCGCATGACCAACAAAGCCGGATCCGCCGCACCGGCCCGCCCCCTGCCGATCCTACGCTACCACACATTCCGCCGCCCGGACAAGGGACAGGGGGCCGCCCGCCGGGATGTGCCCCTGCCCGTCATCCGCCAAAGCAAACAGCCCGCGGCGTCATGGGATACGCCGCGGGCTGTGCGGAAATGGCTTGCTGGTGGAGGCGGGGGGAGTCGAACCCCCGTCCGAGAATATTCCACGCGAAGCGTCTACAGGCATAGGTCAGGGATGATTCTCGTCCTGCCGGTGGCCCCTGACCGGGCGCGGCAGAACCAGCCCGCCGGTGCACTCCTCGCGATAACCCCCGGCAGGGCGCCGGGCATCGCCAGCCTGATGATGTGTCGCCAGCCGGGCCTATCAGGCATCAACCCGTCTGACGTGACCGTCTGTGCGGTCAGTTGCCCCGCCGACTAGGCAGCGTAGGCGTATTCGTAATCGTTGTTGGCAATTACTTTGTTGCCGCTTTTTACGAGGCCAGCGGCGCCTCGACCTGCAACTCCGGCTTCCACATCCCCGTCGAAACCAGTGCGCCCCCTCAATCGGGAAATAGAGACATAAGCCCTTTTGGCGGCAAAGGCAAGAGGCGGCCTGCCGTGCGGGCCGTCCGAAAGCCCGGCCCGGGGCCGAAGCGGCAGCGCGGGCCGCAGCGGAAAAAAGGGAACGCGCCCGGGCAGGCCCGGCAGGGCGGCTAGCGCACGAAGAAGTGGGAGAAGGAACCCTTCAGGCTCATGTGAAAGCGGGAGAACAGCGGATTGTCCAGCCCGTCCTGCTCCAGCCCGGCCTGCGCCTGACAGGCTATGTCCAGCCCGTGACTCAACAGGGCCAGCTTGGCCAGTCGCTGAAAATCCTCCTGCAGAGCGGGGATTTCGGCCACCACCTGACACAGATCTTCCGAGGCGCTGTTCTCGCCTTCCACAATGAGCTGGCCGTCGGCGTTGAGCGAAAAATGCAGCTTTTCCTCGCAGGTCGCGGGATCGCCCAAATGCCGGCGCAGATGATTCATGAACTGTTCCTGCTCGGCATCCAGCAGATCTTCCAGCTGTTCGACAAGCGAGCGGCCGTGCAAACCTATCGCCTCCAGCGTCCGTTCACCGGCGGCGTCCAGCGGCCTCTGCACGGCTTCGTCAAAACAAGGTGCTACCGGAGACATGCCACGCTGCACATTGGCCATGCTGGCAAGTTGATTGGAGCTGTGAGCGTTCACATTGCCCTCCGGACAGGATAAAAATTTCCGATGACACCATTTTGCCAGCAAATAAGCAAAAAACGTGCCAGCTAATTGGGCACGTCAGGAAAAAATTTCTATATAATATTCAATATGTTGGAAAGAAACACCACAAGACGTTCGCTTGCAAGATCGCGACAGGTATGCAGAATCTGCCTGCCATGCGCCGCCAATCGTCTTGCCGGGCACAGGGAGCGAAAAGCGGCAGGGAGCCGCCCACCGCAGCGGCTTCGCGCTCAGGCCCGCGTCTGTGTGCCTTCCAGACTGCTGGCCACGGCCTCGCCCTGTGCGCCGCCCCCGGCCATGCGCGCCAGTTCGGCATGGCGGGCCGCCGCATCCAGCGGGAGACAGGTGGTGAAGGTGCTGTTGCCCCGAATCTGCTTGCTGACCTGAAAGTGCCGCTGTGCCCGGGCGGCCAGCTGCGGCCAGTGGGTGATGAGCAGCATTTGCCGCTGTTCGGCCAGCCGGGCCAGCTTGTCGGCCAGCTTGTTGAGGGTCATGCCGCCCACGCCCGCATCCACTTCGTCAAAGATGAAGGTGGCGCTTTCGGCCTTGGGCCGCACGCTGACCAGCGCCAGCAGAAAGCGCGACAACTCGCCGCCGGACGCGATCCTGTCCAGCGGCTGCGGGGGCTGCCCGGGATTGGGCGCCCAGAGGATGCGCACGCGGTCGTCCTCGAGGCCCGGCCAGATTTCATGCGGCACACATTCCGGCAGCACGCGCACCTGCTCGGAAAAGCCCAGTTCGCGCAGTTCCGCTTCCAGTCGGCGAGCAAAATCCCCGGCCGCCTCCTGCCGCTGGGGGCGCAAGCGCGCCAGCACCTGCCGCAGCTCCCCGGCCAGACGGGCTTCCTCCTTGTCCAGCGCGGAAATATCGAGGGCGCAGGCATCGAGGAAGGAGAGGTTTTCCTCGATTTCCTGCCGCAAATCCAGAATTTCGTCCATGCTGCGCCTGAGCTTGCGCTTGAGCTGGGCCAGCTCGTAGAGGCGTTCCTCCACGCTGTCCATGTCCGGCACGTCATCCGGCAGGGGCGGCCGCCGCAGCACCCCGCTCAGATGGGCCAGCTGCTGCCGCAGAGCCGCAACCGCATCGGCGTCGGCCTGCAAGTCCTCGTTCTGCCGGGCCATGTGCTGCAAAAGTTTCTCGAAGCGACCGAGCAAATCCAGCAATCCGGCCTCGTCCTCGCCGTGCAGAAGGGCCAGGGCCTCCTCGTACTGATCCCGGGCCTGCTCGGCGGCGCGGGCCTGCGCGCGTATGGCTTCGAGGCGATCTTCCTCCCCTTCCTCGGGGGCCACCCTGTCGATTTCCTGCTGCTGCATTTCCAGCACATCGCGTTTGTCGGCCAGACCGGCCTGACGGCGGCGCAAGTCCTCACGCCGGGCGGCCACGTCCCGCAGGGCGGCCAGCAGCTCGTCACGCTCCCGCAGCAAGGCCGGCTCAGGCAGGGCGCTTTCCATGAGCCGGGCCTGAAAGGCCGGTTGCAGAAGCTGCTGCTGCCCGTGCTGGCTGGTGTGCACCAAAAGCTCGTCCCGCAGCTGGCGCACGCTGTCCTGCGAGCGCAGGCTGTCATTGACGTAGAGACGGCTGCGCCCGCTCTCGGCCAGCAGTTCGCGACGAATGATGCAATCCTCGCCGTCCCGCACGAAGAGGGCCTCCACCTGCGCGCGTTCGGCCCCGGGGCGCACCATGTCCGCCGCCAGCCGGTCGCCGAGCAGAAAGCCCAGCGCCTTCAGCACAAAGCTCTTGCCCGCCCCGGTTTCGCCGGTGAGCACATTCATGCCCTGCGCAAAATCCAGCTCCATGTCCTCGATGAGCGCCAGATTGCGGATTCTCAAATGTTCCAGCATGCGATCTCCTCACTGCCTGAGGCGCGGATCAAGCCAGTCGCGCAGGCTCTCGCCCAGCAGGTTGTAACCCAGCACGGTGAACAGGATGGCCAGCCCGGGATACAGGGAAAGCCAGGGCGCGCACTCCAGCACATTCTTGCCGTCCTGCAGCATATTGCCCCAGCTCGGCGTGGGCGGACTCATGCCAAGGCCCAGAAAGCTCAGGCTGGACTCCACCAGAATGGCCCCGGCCACGCCCAGGGTGGCGGTGATGAGAATGGGGGCCAGCGCATTGGGCAGAATATGCCCGAAGAGCATGCGCGCCGTGGAGCAGCCCGCCAGCCGGGCCGCGGCCACGAACTCGCGCTCGCGCAGACTGAGGGTCTCGGCGCGCACCAGCCGGGCCACGCCCATCCAGGAGGTGAGTCCGATGACCACCATGATGTTGGTCAGCCCGGGTTCCAGAAAGGCAATGACCGCCAGAATGAGAAAAAAGGACGGGAAACAGAGCATGACATCCACGCCGCGCATGATGATCTCATCCACCCAGCCGCGAAAATAGCCGCTGATCAGGCCGAGCACCGTGCCGATGCTCACGGAGATGCCCACGGCCACAAAGCCCACCCAGAGCGAGACCTGACCGCCGTAGAGCAGGCGGGAAAACACGTCCCGCCCCAGCCTGTCCGTGCCCAGCCAAAATTCGGCGCAGGGCGGCACGAGGACGGCGTGTTCATGCGGCATGTTGGGATCATGGGGCGCAATGAGCGGCGCGAACAGCGCGGCCAGCGACATGACGAGCACGATGCCCAGCCCCAGCGTGAACATGAGATGCCGCCCGAGACAGCGGCGCAGGCAACGGGGCATCATGACAGGCTCTCCCGTGCGGAGCGGATGCGCGGGTCAGCCAGACCGTAGCAAACGTCGGCCAGCACGTTGCCGAGCAGGGTCAGCACGGCCCCCAGCACCAGATTGCCCATGATCATGGTGTAATCGCGGGCCATGACCGCCGCATAAAACAGCTGTCCCAGACCGGGCAGGGCAAAGATGGATTCGATGATCACGCTGCCGCCGATGAGACCGGGCACGGAAAGGCCCAGCAGCGTGATGACCGGCAAAAGCGCATTGCGCAGGGCATGGCGCAGGATGACCATCCGGCCGGACAGGCCCCGGGCCTGCGCGGTGAGGATGTAATCCTGTCGCAGGACTTCCAGCATGCAGGCCCGCATGTAGCGCGACATGCCCGCCAGCGAACCCAGCGTGTAGACCAGAATGGGCAGGGCCAGATGGCTCATGATGTCCAGACATTTGTCCCAGAGGGAAAGGTGCGGAAAATCCAGGGAGGTCAGGCCGGAAATGGGCAGCCATTGCAGCTCCAGCCCGAAAAGGAGCATGAGCAGGAGAGCCAGCCAGAAGGACGGCATGGCAAAGCCCAGAAAGACGAAGATGGTCACGCCCCTGTCCAGCCAGCTGTTGCGGCGGCAGGCCGAGAGAATGCCCAGCGGAATGGCGATGCTGAGGGTCAGCAGCAGGGAGACCACGTTCATGCCCACGGTGAGGGGCAGGCGCTCCAGAATCTTGTCCAGCACGGGCCGGGCGTCGGCGGACATGGAGTTGCCGAAATCCAGACGCACCAAGCGCGCGAGCCAGTCGAAATACTGGACGTACAGGGGCTTGTCCAGCCCGTAGAGGGCATCCAGGCGCTGCCGGGCCGCCTCGCCCACCATCGGGTTCAGCGTGGTCTCCATGTCCGTGGGCGAACCGGGCGCCAGATGGATGACCACAAAACTGATGATGGTGATGCCCCAGAGGACAAGCAGCATCCAGATCAGCTTGCGTCCCAGCCGCAGCAGGAACTGCCGACCGCCCCTTGCGCGGGAACCCGGAGAATGCGACGCGCTGCCCATGTGCCTATTCCGTACGGGTCATCCACTGCCGCATGTCGTTCACTTCCCGCAGCCAGTCGGGCGAAAGGCGCAGACGCAGGAAACGCCGGAACAGGCTGTCCAGCAGGCCGGTGCAGACTTCCAGCAGATAAATCTTTTCCAGCAGGAGGGCGTCGGGGTCGTCATCGTCGCCGCTTTTCTCGATCTTGGGCGTCTTCAGGCTGTTGAGGCTGAAATCCTCGGCCCGCAGGCTGACCTGAAAGGCCAGTTCGTCCTTTTCCAGCCGCACCAGCGCCCGCGAGACCTTCTTGCCCGTGCCGAGGCCGAAGCGGGCCTCGCGCAGGGGCGAGAGCGCGCCGGAAACCGAGGCCGTCTCCTGCGCATCGCCTTCCCCGCCCTGCACCACGATGCGCTGTTCCATGCTCACGGCAAAGGGCGCGCCCGCGTCATCGACAAAGGCCCCGGGGGCCACGTCGCTCTGATACCAGAGCCAGGTGAGAAACTCCTTGCCAAGGATGCTGTCCGTGGAATCGCTGCTCGCTGCGCTCATATGTTCTCTCCTCAGGCGTTGACGGCAAATTCCGTGGGTTCGATCCGGTCAAGGCGACTCATGGCCTCCTCGTCCAGCAGGCTTTCGGCCAGACTGTAGGGCGTCATCTGTTCCAGATGCACGTCAAAGCTCTGGAGAAAATACTCCATGAACAGATCGATCATCCTGTTCTGGGTGGAAGCGAACCAGACCTCGTTCTTCACCGTATTCCAGATGACGTTGAATTCCGCGGGCACGGGCAGGAAGCGTTGCCGCAGGCGCAGCAGCACCTGTTCCTTGAGTTCCTTCTTGCGCTCGCGGGAAATGAACTGCTTGCCCTGGGCCTGCATGCGTTCCTTCTCGTCCCGCAGGGCCAGCGCCAGATGCTTCTTCACCACGCCCGCCGGGATGCGCCGCGTGTCCAGCCGCAGGGAAAAGAGAAAATACGCGCCCTTCTGCGGCGGGGCCGTCCGCCATGTGCTGTCGAGCATATCCTCGAAACAGACCCAGCCGTGGGCCTGCATTTCCGGCAATTCGTCAATGTCCTGAAAGGCGAATTGCCTGAGCTTGTCGGGAATGGCGCTCCACTGCTCGTCGCTCAGGCCGTCCAGCACGCGAAAGCGGGTAAAACTGCAGCTGGCATTGAGAAAGCCCATATTCATCCTCCGCATATGCGGTTGGGGTTGGCGGTCGCGGGGTCTGCGGCGGATACGCCTGCAGGCGCGCGTCCTCTCTTGTACGCAGGGCCGGGCCGTCTGGCAAGATGGCGGCCCCGACGCCGGGCCGGACGTTGGGCCGGACGGCGGCAGGCAGCGCCAGGGCCTAGCCCGGCAGCAGCAGGCCGCGCAGTTCCGCCACCGTGGCGCACAAGCTGTCCGCCCCGGCCCCTTCCAGCTCCTCCCGGCTGCCGTAGCCGTACAGCACGCCCGCACAGGGCAGGCCCACGGCATGCGCGCCCGCCACATCGTGGCGGCGGTCGCCGATCATGAGCGGTCGCGCCTGCGGCGCGAGCGCCGCACAGCGCAGGGCATGGCACAGCACGTCGGTCTTGTCGTGGCGCGGGCCGTCCAGTTCCGCCCCGGCCAGCACGCACACCTCCTCCCGCAGGCCAAAATGCTCCATGATGGTCAGGGCAAAGGGTTCCGGCTTGGCCGTGGCCAGATGCGCCCGCACCCCGGCGGCCCGCAGATCGCGCAACAGCTCGCGAATGCCGGGATACACGCTGTTCTCGAACATGCCCCGCTCCCGGTAATATTCCCGGTAGATGCGCAGGGCCGTACGCGCCTTTTCCGGCGCGTCGGGAAAATAGCGGGCAAAGGATTCCAGCAGGGGCGGCCCGATGAAGAAATGCAGGCTCTCCCGCGGCGGATGCAGACCGAAATGGGCCAGCGCCAGCTGCACCCCGTTGAGGATGCCGGGCGCGGAATCGGTCAGCGTGCCGTCCAGATCGAAGAAGCAGTCGCTAAAGGCTGGCGTCATGGCAGCAGGCAACGGCACGACGCCCCGCCAGACCCGGACGATCAGGCTGAGGCGGCGCGCCGTATCCCAAAGAATCAATTGAAGAGATTGCGCTCGGGCACGGCGCCCTTTTCCACGCGATCCTCCACATCCACGCCCTTGGGCGGGGTGAAGCTGAAGGTCGAGGCCGGCACGCCGCTGTTGGACTTGAAATCCACAAAGCGCACATCATTGTGGTTGCCGTAAAAGTCGATGATGTCCGCCCGGCGAATGAGGTAGTCGTTTTCCACCCAGATGACGGCTTCCACCATCTGCGAGGTGGGCTCCTTGGGGTAGAGGCGCACCTTGCGCAGGTTGCCGTCCTTCCCTTCGTCCTTGAGATCAAAATCCCGATCAAGGGCCGACTGGCCGGTCAGTACCTGAATGATGCTGCGCGAATCCTGCACCAGATCCGGGGGATAGCGGTAGGCCACTTCCTCATCGGGCAGATAGTCCCAGATTTCCTTTTCGGTGACCACGAGCAGCTCGGGGCTGGGGGCTTCCGTCTCCCAGCGGATGAGCAGCGGCTTTTTGAAACGCAGGCTGCCCGTGCGTTTTTCCACGTTGCCGCTTTCCTTGTGGGTCAGGGTCTGTTCAAAGGTGGCCGTGAAATTCTGCAGCTTGTCATAGCGCGTCCTGATGCCGGATACGATGTCGGCGGACGGCGCTGCCTGCGCCGTGGCCGCAATGACCAGCGCCAGCAGCATGGCGCCGAGAGTGAAACTGCGTTTCCGCATGAAAAGACTCCTTTTGACCGTGCGCCGTCACGGCGGCACGGCAGGTATCGTGAGAGGAATGACAGGGCGCAACCGCGCTCGCCCGTGCGAGGGCAGCGCCGCCGCAAGGCGACCGCCCTCCCCTTCCCGCTCTCTACGCAAAAGTGCGGGCCGGGGCAAGCGCCCCCTCTCCATCAGGCGGGGGCGGCTGCCGTCCGCGGGCTACTTGACCACGGCCCGGGGTTTGCTGCCCGAGGCCGGGCCGATGATGCCGTCCTGTTCCAGCTGCTCCATGATCCGGGCCGCACGATTGAAGCCGATGTTGAAACGCCGCTGCACGAGCGAGATGGAGGCCTTGCCCTGCTCGGTGACAAAGGCCTGCACCGCCGGATAGACGGGATCGTTGGCCGCGCTGCCGCCGCCCCCGTTGCGTCCCGCGCCCGGCCCGCTCGCCTCCTGGCCCCAGGAGGCAAAATCCACCTTGTAGGAGGGGCTAAGGTGGCGCTTCCAATACTGCACGACATTGTGCACCTCGTCATCGCTCACAAAGGGGCCGTGCAGGCGCTGCAACTGGCCGCCGCTGGGCTTGAAGAGCATATCCCCCCGCCCCAGCAGATGTTCGGCCCCGGCCTGATCGAGGATGGTGCGCGAGTCGTGCACCGACGCCACCTGAAAAGAGATGCGGCAGGGGAAGTTGGCCTTGATGAGGCCGGTCACCACGTTGACGCTGGGCCGTTGCGTCGCCAGAATCATATGAATGCCCGAGGCCCGCGCCAGCTGCGCCAGCCGCACGATGCTCGTCTCCACCTCGCGCCCGGCCGTGAGCATGAGATCCGCCAGCTCGTCAATGACAATGACCAGATAGCTCATGGGTTCCAGATCCCGCAAATCCTCGGGCAGGGCGTCGCCGTAGGAGGCCAGCTTCTGATTGTAGCCCGTGATGTTGCGCACGCCCAGACGGGCCATGGCGTCATACCGGCTGTCCATTTCGTGCACGGCCCAGTCCAGCGCGTTCTTGGCGTCGGACATTTCCTTGACCACCGGATGCACGAGGTGCGGCTCGTCGGCATAGACGGCCATTTCGATGCGCTTGGGATCCACCAGCAAGAGCTGCATTTCCGAAGGCTGGGTGCGGTAGAGCAGGCTCAGCAGAATGCCGTTGAGGCAGACGCTCTTGCCCGCGCCCGTGGCCCCGGCCACCAGCAGATGCGGCATCTTGGCCAGATCGGCCAGCACCGGCCGCCCGGCAATGTCCTTGCCCAGCACCATGGTCAGCGGGCCGCAGCCCTTGCGGAAGGCCTCGCTGGCCACCAGCTCGCGGAAATTCACGGTCTGGCGCTCGGTATTGGGAATTTCGATGCCCACCGTATCCTGCCCCGGGATGGGGGCCTGAATGCGCACGGCAATGGCCTTGAGCGAGAGGGCAATTTCGCCGCTCAGATTGGCGATGCGGTTGACGCGCACCCCCGGGGCCGGACGCACCTCGTACATGGTGACCACCGGGCCGGGCGTCACGCGCACCAGTTCGGCCTGAATGTCAAAATCCCGCAGGCAGGCCATGAGCGCGCGCGCCCGTGCCGGATCTTCCGTCGGGCGCACGGCGTCCGGCGCGGGCGGCGACAGCAGATCCAGCCCCGGCAGGGGCACGGGGGCCTTGCGGCCCAGCGCGGCAAGCGTCTTGTGCGCAACCAGCTTCACCGTCTCGCCCACGCCCGCCGACGGCGCGGCAGGCTCGCCCGGGGCCGTGGTGGCCGGTTCCGCCGTGGGCGCATGGGCCGTGATGTCCAGCGCCTCAGCGGCCTCCTCCTCATAGATTGCCGCAAATTCCTCGGCCCCGGGGCCGGTTGCCGCATAGGCGGCAGACCGGGATTCCCTGCCGTCATGTCCGTGCACGACCGATTCCGTCAGAGGCGGCAGCGGCACGGCCTCATCCCCGGACATGGGAACAGCGTCTCCCGCGGCATCAGGCGCATCGGACTCGCAAGCCGCCGGATAGGATGAAGAAGCATCGGCCATGCCCCCCCCGGTCACGCCGACTGACGGTTCGTTCGACTGCTCGGCAGGCATCTCCCACGGCAAGACAACGGCCACGTCATCCGCCTCAGCAGCGGCGGCAGGCCTTGCCGGCATCGCCTCATCCCCGGCTTCAGGCGTCTCGGTGCGGGCGTCGCGCAAGCGCTTCATCCGGTTGATGCCGGAAGACCGGCGCGCCCCGTCCCGCTGCGCCCCGCCGTCGCCCGCAACGGCCACGGCGTCCTTGTCGTCCTCATAAACGGCCGGCATGCCGTCATCGGTCAGCGGGCGAATGTCGCCCAGCCGATCCCGCAGGCGGGCAAAGAAGCCCGGCTCGCCCATTTCGCGTTTTGTCTTGCGGCGCAACTCCCGCAGGCCCTGCCCCACGGCGGCAAGGCGTTCGCCAAGGCTGCGCGCCGGCTTCGGTTCCGCCGGTTCGCCCGCAGCCCTTTCGTCTGCGGCAGCAGCCTGCGCGCCGGCCCGATGCTGCTGCCAGCGGCGGCGTACCGCATCCCGCACGAGGGCCGCCAGCGCGAACCACGAAATGTCAAAGCAGAGCTGAAGCCCGATGAGCAGGACAAAGAGCCAGACCAGCGCCGAACCCACCGGACTGAGGTAGCGGCTGCTGTTGCCGTGCAGGGCATTGCCCACCATGCCGCCGCCGCTCACGTCCCCCAGCGAAAGATCCCAGGCCGAACCCAGCACCAGCAGCACCACGGTCAGCAGAAAAGCCCCGCACCAGCGCCACCAGTGCAGGGCATAGACAGGCGACACATAGGCCGCGCCCAGAGCCGCAAAGAGCAGAGGCCAGATATAGGCCCCGATGCCGAAGACATCGTTGAGCAGCCCGGCCGTGTAGGCGCCGAAAAGCCCCGCGCTGTTTTCCACCGTGGCATTGCTGCTCACCACATGGTTGAGGCTGGGATCATTGACGTCAAAGGTGACGATGCTGAGCAGCAGCAACAACGACCAGAACAGCAGAAAGAGGCCGAAGAGTTCCCGGCCGAACTTGCGAGGCGTTTCCGTAGCCATGCGTTGCGGTATGACCTATTCGCGACCGAGGTATTCCTTGGTACGGGTATCGACCTTGATGCGGTCGCCCACGTTGACGAAGCTCGGCACCTGCACCACCACGCCGGTCTCCAGGGTGGCAGGCTTGGTGACGTTGCTCACGGTATCGCCCTTGGCCGCAGTTTCCGTTTCGGTCACTTCCAGCACGAGGCTCAGCGGAATGTCGATATCCAGCGGCTTGCCCTTGTAGAGCAGCACGCGGCACTGCTGACCGTCCTTGAGGAAGGCATCCTTGCCGCCGGTGATCTCGGCCGCCATTTCCAGCTGCTCATAGGTGGTCATGTCCATGAACACCAGCTCGCTGTCCTGATGATACAGGAACTGCATGTCGCGGGTCTCCATGTCGGGCTTGCCCACCTTTTCGCCGGAACGGAAGGTGATGTCCTGCATGCGACCGGTGAGGATGTTGCGCAGCTTGGTGCGCACCATGGCCCCGCCCTTGCCGGGCTTGAAGTGCTGAAAATCCACAATTTCGTAAGGCGTGCCGTCAACTTCGATTTTCAGACCCTTGCGGAAGTCGGTGGTGGAATACATGTGAAAATTCTCCTCCTGGCCCGGGCCGCCGGCAGGCATTTGCCAAACGCGCCGCCTCGGGCTACAATGATAGATGGAACTTGGTATTCTGAATCAAGCCCCCCAGCCTGTCAAGCCCGCCCGGAGGACGCCCATGCCGCAACTGGTGCTCGAACACACCATCTACACGCTGAATCAGCTCCTGAGCATCGACAAGCCGCAAATCGCCCTGGCCGGACGCTCCAACGTGGGCAAATCATCGCTGGTCAATGCCCTTGCCGGACAAAAAAAACTGGCCAAGGTCAGCGCCACCCCGGGCAAGACGCGCTCCATCAATTACTACCGCGTGGCCCCGCACGATTACTATCTTGTCGATCTGCCCGGCTACGGCTACGCCCGCGCCAGCCACGCCGAACGCCGCGCCTGGGCGCAACTGCTGGAAAAATACCTCTCCAGTTGCACACAGCTCAAGGCCCTGGCCCTCCTGCTCGACAGCCGCCTCGAACCCCAAAAGCTCGATCTCGACCTCTCCCGCTTTGCCCGCGAGTGCGGCCTCGACATCCTCCCCATCCTCACCAAGGCCGACAAATGCTCCCAACGTGATCGCGCCGCCCGCGCCGCCCAATGGCGCGACATTCTGGGCGTCATGCCCCTGATCACCTCCTCCAGCAAAAAAACCGGCCTGCGCGAGCTCTGGCAGCGCCTCCACGAAATCGCCGGCGTCACCCCGCCCGCCCCCGAAGACATCATTTCCAAAACTATTTGAAAAAGCAGTTTTTTCTTTTCGGGGAGGAAAACCTTTTGTGAACAAAAGGTTCTTCCTCCCCGAACCCCTCCTTTCCAAAAAACTTTACAGGGTCAATGAGCGGACGACGTGACCCGGCAGGGCGTCGCGTATCTGTTTGGTCCCCCGGCGGGCGACCGAATGGCGGCCCGCAGGGCCGTGCCCGTTGCGACGCAGGAAGCTACGGGCATCGACAGC
>NHCFC04200__coassemble_437_pt1 | contig 56102 bp, 43 predicted proteins | sample NHCFC04200__metabat2_low_PE_055 | metagenome-assembled genome bin NHCFC04200
TGGCAAACTGGTGTCGCTGCTGGACGGTTTCAGGGCTGTCCGCAAGGCGCGAACCCACAAGGACGAGGTTCTTTCGTGAGCGAACACCGTTTTTATCTGCCGCCGGAAAGCTGGCCGGATGCCCCGCAGGCAGAGGCCCTGCTGGAAGGCGGCGAGGCCGTGCATCTGGCCCAGGCCCTGCGTCTCGGTCCCGGTGCGGAAGTCACCCTGCTGGACGGCAGGGGCCGCAGCGGTCTCTTCCGCGTGAGCGAATGCGGCAAAAAGAAGGTGCGGCTCGTCTGCCGCTCGCTGGACATCACGCCGGAACCGGCTTCCCGCGCGGTCATTGCCCTGGCCTTCAGCAAGGCCGTGCGTCGCGGCTTCTTCATGGAAAAGGCCGTGGAGCTGGGGGCCTGGGGCGTCTGGCTCTGGCAGGGGGATTACAGTCAGGGGCGTCTGCCCGCCGATGCCCGGGAGTCCTGGCAAAACCAGATGATCGCCGGGGCCAAGCAGTGCGGCAATCCGTGGCTGCCCGAAATTCGCACCCTCTCAGGCGGCATTGGCGAGGTCATCGCCGCGTCCGAAACATTCAGCCAGCGCATCCTGCCCTGGGAACTGCAGGACGGTTCCGCCATGCTCACGCCGGATATGGCGGGCCGGCCCGGCACGACGCTCTATGTCATCGGCCCCGAGGGCGGCTTTTCGGCGCGCGAGCTGGATGCCCTGCGGGCGGCCTCCTTCAGCACCGTCAGTCTGGGGCAGCGCATTTTGCGTTGCGAGACGGCGGCAACGCTTTGTCTGGGGATTCACTGGTGGGCCTCGCATCTCACGACCAGCCGTCCCTGCTGAAGCCGGAGGACGCGTCCTCCCGGCCCCTGCCCGAACGCCTGCGGCCGGATGTGCTGGAATGTTTTTTGGGGCAGCCCCATCTGGCGGCCAAAATTCGCTCCTTCATGCAGGCGCCGCGCCTGCCCAGCCTGCTCTTCTTCGGCCCGCCGGGTTGCGGCAAGTCCACGCTGGCCCTCCTGCTGGCCCGGGCCAGCGGCAAGCGTTACCTGCGCATCAGCGCACCCGAGGCGGGCTTGCAGCATCTGCGGCGCTCGCTGGCCGGGGTGGAGGTGCTGGTGCTGGATGAACTGCACCGCTTTTCCAAGGCCCAGCAGGACTTTTTTCTGCCCCTGCTGGAATCCGGCGAGCTGACCCTGCTGGCCAGCACCACGGAAAATCCCTCCTTCAGCGTCACGCGGCAGCTGCTTTCGCGCCTGCACGTCTTGCGGCTGCGGCCATTGGGGCGGGTGGAACTCATGGAGCTGGCCCGGCGCGGCGCGGCAGCCCTGCATATGGAGCTGGATGAAGCCGCCTGCGAGGTGCTGGCCTCGGCAGCGGGTGGAGACGCCCGCACCCTGCTCAATCTGGTGGAATATGCAGCCAGCCTGCCGGAAGAGAATCGCCATGCCGAACAGCTCAAGGCCGCCCTGCCGGAAATGCTGGCCCGGCACGACAAGGACGGCGACAATCATTATGAGCTGGCCTCGGCGCTCATCAAGTCCATTCGCGGCAGCGATGCGGATGCGGCGCTGTTTTATCTGGCCTGCCTGCTCGAGGGGGGCGAAGACCCGCGTTTTATCTGCCGGCGGCTCATCCTCTCCGCCTCTGAGGATGTGGGCCTTGCCGATCCGCAGGCCCTGTCGCTGGCTGTGGCCTGTCAGCAGGCCGTGGAATTCGTGGGCATGCCCGAGGGCTTCATTCCGCTGGCGGAAACGGTGGTGTATCTGGCGCTTGCCCGCAAGAGCAATTCCAGCTATGCCGCCTACCTCAATGCCCAGCGCGAAGTGAAGCTCAACGGCGTGCCGCCCGTGCCCCTGCATCTGCGCAATGCCACGACGCAGCTGCAAAAGGAATGGGGCTACGGCAAGGACTACAAATATCCGCACAACTACCCCGACGGCTATGTGGAACAGTCCTATCTGCCGGAAGAGGTTGCCGGGCGTCGCTTCTATCAGCCGAAGGATTGCGGCGACGAGGCGCGCCTGAGCAGCTGGTGGCGCAAGATTCACAAGATTCACAAGGATGGCTGACGGATGAAGATGCCCATGCCCTTTGACAACAGCTTTTTCTGCCGCAAGTTTCTCACGGGCGACAGCTACCGCAGCCCCGCCCTGCCGCCTGCGCCGCCCCCGGCCTGGTGGCGCTCCTGCGCGTTCTACTATCGTCTGTTCCTCGGGCCGGTGCGCTGGCTGTGCGCCAAGGCGGCCCGGGGCGAGTGCAGCGATGCGGCCTGGGTTCATGCCAGCGCCTGGGTGGGCGAACTCATGGAAGGCCTGGGCTGCCCCATCCTGATTGACGGCATGGATCAGTTTGATCGCCTCGAGGGGCCGTGCCTCTTTGTGGGCAACCACATGAGCACCCTGGAAACCTTCCTCCTGCCGAGCATCATCCGGCCGCACCGGCCCGTGACCTTTGTGGTCAAGAAGAGCCTGACCACCATGCCCTTTTTCGGCGCGGTCATGCGCTCGCGCGATCCCATTGTGGTGGAGCGCGTCAATCCGCGGCAGGATCTGACGGCGGTTCTGGAAGGCGGGCAGCGTTTGCTGGCAAAGGGCGTTTCCGTCATCGTCTTTCCGCAGAGTACGCGATCCCGGCAGTTCAATGAGGAGCATTTCAACACCATCGGCATCAAGCTGGCCCGCAAGGCCGGGGTGCCGGTGGTGCCCGTGGCCCTCAAGACGGATGCCTGGGGCAAGGGCAGGCGCGTCAAGGAACTGGGGCCGATGCGCCCCGGCATGCCGGTGCGTTTTGCCTTTGGCGAGGCACTGAGCGTTCAGGGCAACGGCAAGGCCGAACACGCGGCAGTCTGCGACTTCATCCGCGACCGCCTTGCCCGTTGGGAAGCCGAGGACGGCGTCAACGGCGAGCCCTAGACCCGCCCCCCTCTCAGCATTCGGCAAGGGGCCGCACCGCGTCCGGTGCCGGCCCTCTTTTTTTAGGCGTGCCCTGCCCCACGGGCTGCTGTGCGGATGCCCGTGCATGGCGGAACGCGAGCCGGGGGCATGGCGCCACGCCGGACGCGGCCTCCCGACAGGGGGCGGACGACGAAAAGGGGGGTACGCCCGGCGTACCCCCCTTGTTTCCTTTGGTCGGGATGGCGCGATTTGAACGCGCGGCCTCAGCGTCCCGAACGCTGCGCTCTAGCCAAACTGAGCCACATCCCGTTACGAGCAGAAACCTAGCCCATGCTTCGGAGGATTGCAAGCATTTTTTTCATTTGTCAATTTTTTGTATCTGCGGTAGGTTTTCGGGGTGAGCGATGGATCATACTTCAGTCTGGAGCGTTCCCGTGGTACGAGTTCTTGTCGTTGACGATTCCACCTTCATGCGCAGCGCCATTGCGGCCCTGCTGGAAAAAGACCCCGAGATCAGCGTCTGCGGCACGGCCAAGGATGGTCAGGACTGTCTGGCCAAGGCTGCCCAGCTGCAGCCGGACATCATCACCCTGGATGTGGAGATGCCCCGCATGGACGGGCTGACCACGCTCAAGGAGCTTATGCGCACCAATCCGCTGCCCGTGCTCATGGTCAGTTCCCTGACGGCCGAAGGGGCGGAAACGACGCTCAAGGCTCTGGAGTACGGGGCGCTGGATTTTATCGCCAAGGTGAGCGGCGCGGATCAGGAAGACTTTGGCACGGAGCTGCGCCACAAGGTCAAATCCATTGCACGCCGCAAGGCCTTCCTTCGCCTGCGCTACACCCGGACGAATCTGGAATCCGGTCGGTCGGGTGTGACGGGCGTCGCGGGCCTTTCTGCCCCCGCGACCGGCGTTGCCGGCAATGCCGTTGCCGGGGCGGGCATGACGCGCGGCGTGAAGACGGCGTTGTCCGCCGGGCGGAGCGCCACCGTGCCCCTGGGCGGACATGCGGGGGGCGGCGCAACGGGAAACGGGCAACGCCCATCCACACGTCCTGCCGCCCCCGTGTTTCCTTCGGCGGCTGCCTCCCACGCGGGCGGAACCGGCTCCGCTTCCGCCAGCCCCGCCTTTTCCTCGACAGCAGCCGCCCATGCGGGCGGGGCAAGCTCCGCTTCTGCCAGCACCATCATCCACCCCTGCACCGGAACGCACGACATCGTGGTCATCGGCGTCTCCACGGGCGGGCCGCCGGTGGTGCAAAAGATTCTTTCCTCGCTGCCGGCGGATTTTCCGGCCTGCATTCTGGTGGCGCAGCACATGCCCGCCTCCTTTACCGGCCCCTTTGCCAAACGGCTGGACGGCGTGTGCCGGCTCAAGGTGACGGAAGCCGTCAACGGGGACAAGATTCAGAACGGTCGCGCCTATGTCTGCCCCGGCGGCAAGCATATCGGCATCCAGATGCGCGGCCCCCTGCCCGAAGTGCTGGTGACCACGGAACCGACCTCGGCCCTGTACAAGCCCAGCGTCAATGTGCTCATGGAGACGGCGGGCAATGGTCTCGGGCGGCGGGTGCTGGGCGTCATGCTGACGGGCATGGGTTCCGACGGCTGTGACGGCGCCCGGGTGCTCAAACAGCGCGGCGGCTATTTGATTGCCCAGAACGAGGCCTCCTGTGTCGTGTACGGCATGCCGAAAGCCGTGGTGGATGCGGGGCTTGCCGATCAGATTCTGGATGTCGAAGATATCGCCAAGGCAATAATGGCCTGTGTAAAAGGTTGCTGACCCCTATTCAAGGACACGAACCATGCTCGACTCGTCTATCAATGTGCATCAGATACTGGAAAATCTGCAGAGCGAAGACAGTGACGCCATTCGCAGCGGCGCCTTTGCCGCCGGGGATGCGGGCCTTGAAGAAGCCATCCCCTTCCTGTGCAAGCATCTGACCAGTGAAAACCTGGGAATTCAGGAGGCTGCGGAATACGCGCTGCGCAAGATCCGCGGCCCGCGCACCGTGGATGCCGTATTGCCGCTGCTGTGCACTGATGATGCTCCCATCCGTAATGTGGCCATGGACATTCTGCGCGAAATCGGCGTGGACAACATGCGTACCCTGCGGGACTGGCTGCATAATGAAGATCCTGATGTGCGCATCTTCGTGTCCGATATTCTCGGCTATACCAAGGATCACCTCAGTGTTCCCCTGCTGGGCGAGGTGTTGCTCCATGACCCCGAGGTGAACGTGCGCTATCAGGCGGCCATCAGCCTCGGCAATCTGGGCTATCCCGAGGCCGTGGATTATCTGGCCAAAGCCATGGAAGATGAGGAATGGGTGCAATTCGCGGTGGTGGAGGCCCTGAGCCGCATCAATGACGAATCGACCATTCGAGCGCTTGTGCAGGTCTTGCCGCAGGTATCGCCGCTGGTCTGCTCGGCCATCATCGATGCCATCGGCAGTGTGGGCGACATCAAGACCATTCCCCTGCTGTTCAAGTCCCTGGAAAATGTCAGCGTCGCCCTGCGGCACAAGACGGTCAAGGCCATTGTCCAGATTCTCGGCGGTCAATCCCTGTCCCTGCTGACGCCCAAGTTGCAGGAGCGGCTGCGCATCTATCTGCTGGATGCCCTGACGGACAATGACGAGGATATTCTCATGGCCGCCCTGCAGGGCCTGAGCTTCATGGGCGATGTGGAAGCCTCCCGTGCAGTCTTTGATCTGGCCTGCCGCATCGACCCGGATCAGTCCCCCGAGCTGTACGAGTACGCCATTCGGGCCATTGCCTCCATCGGCTATAATGATGTGATCCGCGATGCCCTGACCAGCGGCGACGACCTGCAAATCATGATCGCCATGGAAGCCTGCCAGATCATGGGCGATCACCGGCCGGTGGAGGTCATCAAAAGCATTTTCTGGAGCCTGAGCAGCGAATTGCAGCGCGCGGGCATGGCCGAGCTTTCCCAGCTGGGCACGCCCGAGGACATTCCCTTCTTCAAGGAAGTCATCAGTCGTTGCAGCGATGCCGAAATTCTCAAAAGCGCGCTCATTTTCTTCGGCAATCAGCACGGCTGCGAAGATGCCTGCACCGTGGCCTTCAGTCAGCTGGATCACCGCTATGTGGACGTGAAGGAAATGGCGCTCGAAGCCTGCATCAACCTGCACAGCCCCATTCTCAACCAGCGCTTCCGGGAGCGCATGGGCAGCGATGACGACATGCAGCGCCTCATGGCCGTCTATGCCATGGGACGGTACGGCGTGACCGAGAATCTGAGCGAAATTTCCGATGCGCTGGAAGATCAGAGTCCGCGCGTGCGGCAAATGGCGGTGGAAGCCTTCCTCAATCTCGGCATCGAGGCCGAACGCTACCTGCCGCGCATCATCCCCCGCCTGTTTGACGAAAACAAGGACGTTCGCGCGGCGGTGGTCAACCTGCTCGGCCAGATCGGCACGCCTTCCGTCATGCCGCATCTCATGACGGCGCTCAATGACGACAACGACTGGGTGAGGATTCGTGCCGTGGAAGCCCTGGGCCTCAACAAGGCCATTGACGCGGTGCCGACCCTGGCTTCCATGCTGGAGCATTCCAGCCCCATGCTGACCTTCAAGATCATTGAGGTGCTGGGCAAGATCGGCGGCAATGTCGCCTTCAGCGTCCTGCTGAGCATGATGGATCACGAGGATCCGGAAATCCAGCATGCCGCCGCCGAGGCCGTTGCCGCTATTCAGGCCGAACAGGAGTAGGAAAATGAGCCAGCAGCGTCCTTCTTTTCTTACTGGCGACAACAAGGCCGCGCCGGACAAGGACAGGGATTCCGCCTTGCGCAAGCCGGTCGAGCCGAGCCGTCCGTTTTCCTCCCTGCGCTCCCAGACGGGAGCCGGCGGATTGACGGGAAGCACGGCGGCGGATTCTCCCTTTCGTTCCTCCTTCGGCAGTCAGGCAGGGGGAAGCTCCTTCGGCAGTCAGGCAGGGGGATTTTCATCGGGTTTGCGCACCACTGCGCAATCCGGCGGCCAAACCTCCTCAGCGGATTCGCGCTTCTCGTCCTTTGCCCGTTCGGGGGCGCCGGCTTCGGGCAACCCCTTTGCCGGAAGCAGCAGCCAGGCCATTCCTGCCTCGCCCTTCCGTTCTTCTTTCGGGCAGCAACAGTCTTCGGCAGGCGGCGGTTCCCCGATTGGGGGCGCGCGCTCTTCGTTAGCCGCAACAGGCAGCCGGCCGGCGCAGGACGGCGCACGGCCGGGTATCGGCGCCACATTCCGGCCTGCCGGGCAGACGACGCAGCAGGCGCCCGCCGCATCTCCCTTCCGGACACAGGGTGGCCTGGGCGGACTGCGCACGCCCTCGCCGACGATGGCCTTTCGGCCTGCGCCGGGTGCGGGTGCGCAAGGGAGCGGCACTTCGACGCCATTCCGCAAGGATTTGCAGATCTCGGATGAAGAATTCCTGCAGCTGCGCGACTTCATCTATCAGGTTTGCGGCATCTTCATTGCGGAGAACCGCAAGTATCTGGTGGAAAACCGTCTCTCCAACCGCATCAAGGAACTGAATCTCAAGTCCTATAGCGAATACTACAATTATCTGCGCTACGACAACAGCCGCAAGGAGGAGCTGAACCGCCTCTTTGAAGTGGTGACCACCAATGAAACGAGCTTTTTCCGCAATCCGCCGCAGCTCAAGGTCTTTCAGGATTGCGTTCTCAAGGAGGTCATCGACGAATGCCGCAAGTCCGGTCGCAAGCGTTTGCGCATCTGGTCGGCAGGCTGCAGTACGGGGGAAGAACCGTATACCCTGGCCATTATCCTGCACGAGGTGCTCAAGTCCGAAATTCATTCCTGGGACATCAAGATTACGGCCAATGACCTGTCGGAAGCCGTCCTCTCTGCTGCCAGGCGCGGTTTTTACAATGAATATGCCCTGCGCACGACGCCGCCAGAGATCGTTCAAGCCTATTTTACCAAGGACGGCAATGTCTACAAGATCAAGCCGGAGTTGAAGCAGCTGGTCTCCTTCGGACAGATCAACCTGAGCGACAAGGATCAATTGCGGCGGGTGGAAAAGTCGCAAATTGTCTTTTGTCGCAATGTTATCATCTACTTTGATGATGAAATGAAGCGAAAGGTCATCAGCGCATTTTACGACAACCTTGAACCCAACGGCATGTTGCTCATTGGGCATTCGGAGTCGTTGCACAATATCAGTCGTGCATTCAAGCCTGAGCATCATACCGGCACCATTGTCTACCGCAAGATGAGTTGAGGTTATGGCCGCCAGGATTCTTGCCGTTGCCAACCAGAAAGGCGGGGTGGGCAAAACAACGACATCGCTCAGCCTTGGAGGCGCGCTGGCGCGCAGGAACAAACGAGTGCTCGTGCTGGATCTGGATCCGCACGCCTGCGCGACCTTGCATGCGCGCGTGTATCCTGAGGCGGTCACCATCAGTCTGTATGACCTTTTTGCTGCGCCTGAGGCAGAGTGGCCGGCGCTCTGGCCGCAGATCATCCTGCCGCAGGCCATATCGGGCATGGACATTGCGCCGGGCAGCATCAGGCTGAACGATCTGGAAGACATCATGCGCACCCGGGCCTGCAAGGGCACCATTCTTGCCCGGGCGCTACGCAAGGTGCGCGACGACTATGATTTCATTGTGCTGGATTGTCCGCCGCACATGTGCCTCATGCTTGTCAATGCGCTGCTGGCCTGCGACTTGCTGATCATTCCCATTCAGACGGACTTTCTGGCCCTGCACGGCTTGCGGCTGCTGTTTGATTCGCTCCATACGCTGAACAAGGTGCTGCCGTCGCCCATTCGTTACCGTGCCGTGGCGACCATGTTTGACAGACGGGCAAAGGCCTGTCTCCATGTACTGGATTTGCTGAAAAAAAAGATGGATGATGCCATTTTTGAAACGGTCATCGGGCTTGATACGCGTTTCCGTGAGGCAAGTGCCCTTGGATGCACCATTTTTGACATTGATCCCAAGTCTCGCGGCGCATGTGCGTATGACAGCATGGCCGAGGAGGTGTTGAAGCTATGGTAAAAACTCCCGCTGAATACTTCGCTGATCTTGATTTGCGGCTTTCCGGCAAGGAGGCGGCCATCGCCCCGCTTTCCCGGGCAGAACAGTCTTTTGTGGAGAAATACCTCGGCCCCGAGGCTCTGGCGGGCATTCCTGTCATTGCCTCGCCCGAGTCGCTGTTCCAGGGGGGGGCCGTGGTACCGGCTCCTGCCGCCCCTGTGGCGGCCCGCCCCGAAGAGGAGGCCGCACCCGTTGCCGGCGCTCCCGCACCGTCGGCTTCCGCTGCCGACGAGACTGCCGGACGGGAAGAGGTGGTGGCGGATATGCGGCAGCAGCTTCTGGAAGCCTCCGAAATCCAGCTGGTGGCTGTCCGGGTGGGGGATGCCCGCTTCCTGCTGCCCATCATGACCATCAGCGAAGTGCTGCGCCATATGCCGCTGGCCCTGCTACCCCGCGCGCCGCAACATGTGGCGGGGGTCATCAATCTGCGCGGCCGGCTGACGCCGCTGGTACATCTGTGCATGCTGGTGAACAATGATGCCGCTCCCTGCTACGGGCCAAACAACCTTGTGGTGGTCTGTCCCTGCGAAGACATGCAGATCGGCCTGATCATCGACAAGGTGGAAAACATTTATACCGTGCGGCAGCAGGCGCTGAACTGGAACCCGGAAACCCACTTTGGCGAGGCTGCCGAATGCCTGTACGCCCTGGCCCGCATAGAGGAACATCTTTTCGGCATTCTGGCTCCGGAACGTGTGGGGCAGATTCTCTGCCGCTGACCGGCCTCTCCCGTGACGCGGCAGGCGAACGGCTTGCCAAGCCCGCTGAAACTTTCTAGACTCCGCTTCAAAAAGCCCTTTGCATGAGGATGGCACGACATGAGCAAGCATATATTGGTGGTGGACGACTCAAAGACGATTCGCAATCTGGTGGCCTTTGTGCTCAAGGCCGAGGGCTTTCGCGTCAGCACTGCCGAGGACGGGCTGGATGCCATGGAAAAGCTGTACAGCCTGGATCAGGTGGATCTCATCGTTTCCGACGTCAATATGCCGCGCATGGACGGCTTCACCTTCATCAAGAACATCCGCGCCCAAGACGCCTACAAGGATATTCCCATCATTGTCCTGTCCACCGAAGGACAGGAAAAGGATATCCAGACCGGCATGGCGCTCGGCGCCAACCTTTACATGGTGAAGCCCGCTCAGCCGGAAAAAATGGTGCGGAACATAAAGATGCTGCTTGGCTAGCCGATAATACTAGGCAAGTGCGCCTCTGTGGCATACTCTCAAGCCAAGTAGGTATGGTATGAGTCAAGATTTTTTTGATCCGGAACTCTTTGCTGACTTCATCATTGAGGCGAAGGAGCATCTGGAGACCATCGAACCCAATTTGCTGGAGTTGGAAAAGACTCCGGACAATCTTGCGCTGCTCAATGATATCTTTCGGCCCATGCACTCCCTGAAAGGGGCTTCCGGCTTTCTGGGGCTGAACCGCATCAATCAGCTTGCGCACAAATCCGAAAACATCTTGGATGAACTTCGCAAGGGGACGATGGTCGTCACCTCCGAAATCATGGACGTCATCCTTTCGTCCACCGACGCCCTGCGACAGATGGTCGAAAATCTGGAGACGACCAATTCCGAAGGGGATGTGGAAATTGACCACATCATCGCCCAGATCGATGCCATCATGAGCGGCGAAACGGCGCCCGCCGCCGAAACGCCCGCGCAAGCCCCCGCTCAGGAGTCCGCGCCGCCCGCTGCCGAGGCCGCCGCAGTCGAAGCGCCTGCCGCGCAGGAGGCTCCGGCCCCAGCTGCCGCGCCCGTTGTCGGGGAAAGCGTCGGCATGAGCAGCAAGGAATGGGTTGCCGGCCTGCCCGATACGCCGGAATATGCCCTCAATGCCTTTGGCGAGGGGCACCTCAAGGACTTCATTGATGAATCCCTTGAGATCATCGGCAATCTCAATGACGGTCTGCTGGAGCTGGAAGAAGGCAACAGCCAGGAGGATCTGATCAACGATATTTTCCGCTTCTTCCACAACATGAAGGGCAACAGCGGCATCATCGGCTACAATGAGCTGAATGCCCTGACCCATGAGGCGGAAACCCTGCTCAACAATGTTCGTCAGGGCAAGATGACCCCCACGCACGAGCTTATCGATCTGCTGCTGCTCGTGGTGGACGTCATGGAAGCCCTTGTTTCCCGCATTGATGTGGCCAGCGGCAAGACGCATCCCTTTGACACGACCCCCGTTCTCACCCAGTTGAAAAAGGCGGTGGCCGGTGAGGAAGTCTCCCTGCCCCCTGCTCTCCTGGCTGCCCAGAAGGGATCCGCTCCCGCAGTGGAAATGACCGCCAACGGCGTGGAGGTGGTCACGCCGACCATCATCCCGGTGGGGGCGGAAGGCGACGACATGGACGCCTTTCAGGCCACGGTCAAGCAGCAGTTCGAGATCATTCATGCCGCGCTTGCCACGTTGCGCAAGGACGGTTCGCACAAGGATTCCGAAGATGCCCTCTTCCGCTGCCTGACGGCCATCAAGAATGCCAGCAGCTTTGTGGGCTTCAATGATGTCAAGGAATACGCCGAACGTACCGCCAGCATCGTGGATCAGGGGCGTTCCCAGGGCATCGACTTTTCGCTGATGGTGGATCTGATCTCGCAAGAGACGGCCATCATTGAGGAAATGGCTGCCGCCGCTGTCGTGCGGCAGAAGGAGGGCGGTGCCGGGGCGTCCGCGTCGCCTGCCGCTGCCGAAGCGGCTCCTGCCGCCAAGCCGGCAGCGGCGACCGCTCCCGTTGCCGAAGCAGCGCCTGCGGCAGCCCCTGCGCCCGAAGCGGCGCCCGCTGCCGAGGTCAGCAAACCCGCACCCGCGCCTGCTGCCGCAGCGCCCAAGCCCGCGCCCGCGCCTGCCGCCAAACCGGCGGCCGCTCCTGCGGCCAAGGCTGCCGCTGCCGCCAAGCCGGCGGCGGAAAACGTGCAGAAAAGTTCGTCCATCCGTGTGGATCATGAACGGCTTGACCACCTGATGAACCTCATCGGCGAGCTGATCATCAACCGCAACCGTTATGCCCTGATCGCCCGTTCGTTGGAATCCGGCGGCTCGGATGTGGACGTTTCGCTGGTGGCGCAGAGCCTTTCCGAAACCACCTATGCCATGGCCCGCATTTCCGACGATTTGCAGGACACCATCATGAAGGTGCGCATGGTGCCCGTCTCGTCGGTTTTCTCGCGCTTCCCCCGGCTGGTGCGCGACCTGTCGCGCAAAAGCGGCAAGGAAGTGGAGCTGATCATGGAAGGCGAGGAAACGGAACTGGACAAGAGCGTGGTCGAAGCCATTGGCGACCCGCTGGTGCACCTTATCCGCAACTCGGTTGACCACGGCATTGAGCCTGAGGATGTGCGCGTCGCCGCCGGCAAGTCGCCCAAGGGGCGCGTGACCCTGCGCGCCTTCCACAAGGGCAACTCCGTGGCCATTGAAATCGAGGATGACGGCAAGGGCATCGACCCGGAGAAGATGCGTGAAGTGGCTGTGCGCAAGGGCATCATCACGACAGAGGAAGCCGCCCAGCTGGATGATCGCGAGGCCGTGGAACTCATTTTTGCGCCGGGCTTTTCCTCGGCCGAGAAGATCACGGATATTTCCGGGCGTGGCGTGGGCATGGACGTGGTTCGCACCAATATCAAGAACCTCAAGGGCAGCGTGAGCACCAACAGCGAGGTGGGCAGAGGAACCCGCTTCACGCTCAGCCTGCCCCTGACGCTGGCCATCATTGACGCGCTCATGGTCAATGTTTCCGGCCAGACCTATGCCATTCCGCTGGATGCCGTGTCCGAAACCACCAAGATCGAATCCAGCCGCCTCACGGATGTGAAGGGGCGCAAGGCCGTCACCCTGCGCGGCGAGGTGCTCGGCATTGTGGAGCTTTCGGAAATGCTCGAGCTGCCGCGCACCGAGCCTCTGCCGGAAGTCCTCTCCGTGGTGGTCATTCATGACAATGATCGGCGGCTTGGTCTGGTGGTGGATCGCCTGCTGGAACGGCAGGAAATCGTCATCAAGCCTTTGGGGGCCTACCTTGGGGATCTCAAGGGCATTTCCGGCGCGACCATCATGGGCGACGGTTCCGTCATCCTGATTCTTGATCCGCACGAGATCTATGTCATGTCCACATCCAAGGCCAGCAGCAGCCTCGGCAACGAGCCGCCCAAGGGCGTGTCCCGGGCGTCCGCATCCGAAGGTGGCCCCATCATTGATGAAATCTAGCCAGAAGTGATCGTGTCCGTAGCGCAACGGGCGTTGCCTTTGGCGGCAACGCCCGTTTTTGTTGTGGCGCCTGCCCCGATGTTCGCCTGACAGGCACAAACAGGAACGCTGGTCGCTGCGTGTGAAGGCAAGCTGCGGTGCACGCCAGCGCCGCCTGGGGACGGCACGGGGCAGATGGGCTGGCGCATGTGAAAGGCTTGCCACGCCGCATCGACTCGCGGTCATGGGCGGAACGCACTGCGGCACGAATACACAAATGCCATGCCGCAAGGCGTCTGCCGGGCCAGCGGCTCTGAGATTCCGCAACAAGGACAGCGGATTGTTCGCGGGGCGGCGCATCAGCCTGCTGGCGTACGTGCCCTGCGTCAGCGACGGTATGCCCTTCCGGCGGGCGCGGGTAAGCTGCGTGAAAAGCGGACTCTGCATGAAAAAGCGCACAACAATGCGGGAAGCATCGCTGTGCGCCGGGGTGTTTGGTCGTCAAGGAGGAGCGTCAAAGGGCTGTTTCTCGCCCGTTCTGCCGCTCAATAGGCGCGAATATACTCATCCAGGCTTTCCGCTGAGCAGTTGCGGCTCACCCAGAAGGCGGAAGCCCAGACCATGAGGGCCGTTGCCTGCGTATCATCCAGCGATTTGAGCTTGCTTTCCAGGCTGGATTTGCTCGCGCCGTGGCGCATGTGCACGTTGTTCATCTCGCAGGCGTCATGCACGCGCAGCAGCAGGTAGGAGAGGCGGGAATTGTCCGGCATGAGGCGCACATCCTTGTGGGCTTCCACAATGGCTTTCAGCTCAGCGCCGGTAAACAGGGTCTTGATGTTGGCAATGGCCCGGAAAAAAGTGTCCACAGCCCACGGCAAAATAAATTCCGCCCCCGCGCTCTTGGTGCGGAAGTAATCTTTGAGCCAGCGTTCCTGGTCATCATTGATGCGAGCGGCGACCTGCGGCATGTTTCCCCCGGTGATCCTGGAAAAGTGGCCAGAGCGCGTTGCGGATGCCGTCCGGCGCATTGCCCGGACGGCCTCTTTTCAGAAGAAAGCCATCGTGCGCAGCCCCTTGACCAATAGCCATTCTTTCAAGGCCCTTGTGTTTCCCTCTCTTTTTTTTCTAGCCTACCGCTGGGAAAATATCAAGAAAAAACCTAGAAAACGTCTTGCATACCGTAGAGCCGCCCGGCCGCCCGGCCCTGCATCCAGGCGGCGGCCCGCAGGGCGCCCTGGGCAAAGGTATCGCGCGAATGCGCCTGATGCGTGACTTCGATGCGTTCGCCCGGCCCCATGAAATAGATCGTATGCACGCCCACCACATCGCCGCCGCGAATGGCCTGAATGCCGATCTGCGCCTTGGGGCGCGCGCCGATGAGGCCGTCGCGCGCCGAGCAGCGCACGTCCGGCAACTGCCAGCCGCGCGCCTCGGCCAGACATTCGCCCAACGAAAGGGCCGTGCCGCTGGGCGAGTCCTTTTTGCGGTTGTGGTGCAGTTCCACCATTTCAATATCGTATTTGTCGCCCAGTGCCCGGGTGAGTTCGGGCAACACCCTGTAGAGCACGTTGATGCCCACGCTCATGTTGGATGACCAGAACAGCGGCGTGCGCCGGGCCAGCTCGGCCAGCTCGGCCTTCTGTTCCGCCGTGAGGCCCGTGGTGCCGATGACCGCGGCATGGCCCGAGGCGGCGGCCGTGCGCGCGGTTTCCATGCTCACGGCAGGTGCGGTGAAGTCGATGATCACGGCATCGGCGGGGCATTGGTCGAGGGCCGTTTGCAGACTGTCGGTGACAAGGGCCGACCCGCCCTGCAGTCCGGACAGGGCTTCGCCGCGATCCACCAGCGCGGCAATGGCGTATTGCGCATCTTCCCCGGCCAGCGCGGCAATGGTGCGTCCCATGCGGCCGGCGGCCCCCATGATGATCAGCGGTGTCGTCATCTCGTATTGCTCCTTTTGGCTTGCGGTTGCCGGCAAGATCAGGCCTCGCCGAGCAGTTCCCGAAATTCTTTTTCATTGAGGACGCGGATGCCGAGTTTTTCGGCCTTTGCGAGTTTGCTGCCCGCCTTTTCTCCGGCCACGAGATAATCCAGCTTCCCGCTGACCCCGCCCAGCACCGTGGCGCCGCAGGCTTCGGCCAGTCGGGCGGCCTCGTCCCGTTTGATGGACAGCGTGCCGGTAAACAGGATGGTTTTCCCGGCCAGCGCGCCTTTCGCCTGCTTCTCGCCCTGCCCTGCCCCGGCCACGGGCCAGAGTCCCAGGCCACGAAAGCGCTCCAGCAGGGCGGCATTGGCGGCATTGGCAAAGAAGGCCCGGATGGACGAGGCCACTTCCGGCCCGATGTCCTCCAGTTGCATGAGATCCTCGGTCGAGGCCGCGGCAAGGGCATCAAGATCGGCATAATGGCGGGCCAATTGACGGGCGGTCTGCTCGCCCACATGCCGGATGCCGAGGGCGCTGATGAGGCGCGACAGGCTGGCCGTCTGCCGGGCCTGGGCAAGGGCGTCCACAAATTTTTGGGCCAGCGTTTCGCCCATGCGCTCGTATTGCAGCAGTTCCGGCACGGCAAGCGTAAAGAGATCCGCCGGAGACTGCACGCGGCCGCTCGCCACCAGCTGCTCGATCCATTTGCCGCCGATGCCGCCCACATCCAGTCCGGCCTTGGATACGAAGTGACTGATGGCCCGCAGGCGAATGGCCGGACAGGCCAGATTGTCGCAGCGCCAGGCCGCTTCGCCTTCTTCCCGGTGCGCGGCCTGCCCGCAGACCGGACAGGTATGGGGAAAGACATATTCCGCCGCATCGACCGGGCGCGCCTCGAGTATCGGGCCGACCACCTCGGGAATCACGTCCCCGGCCCGCTGCACGAGCACCGTGTCGCCGATGCGCAGATTCTTGGCCCGGATTTCGTCCTCGTTGTGCAGGGTGGCGCGGGAAACCATGACCCCGCCCACCGGCACCGGATCGAGAATGGCCACCGGGGTGAGCACGCCCGTGCGGCCCACCTGAATGTCGATGCCGCGCAGGATGGTGCGGGCCTGCATGGCCGGAAACTTGAAGGCCACGGCAAAGCGCGGGGCGCGGGCCGTATGGCCGAGGGCCGCCTGAGCTTCCAGATTGTCCTGCTTGGCCACCGCGCCGTCGATTTCCATGGCGAAGTTTTCCCGTTGCTGCCGCACTTCTTCCACATAGGCTTCCACGGCGGCGGGATCAGGGCACAGGCGGCCATTGGGCGGCGTCAGGAAGCCGTAGGCCGCCAGCCGCTCCATGAGTTCGCCCTGCTGCGTGCAGGGCCGGGCCGCGCCCCAGTGGATCTCGCCCGTGCTGTAGGCCAGAAAGCGCAGGGGCACGGCGCGCGTGGCCGCCGTGTCAAACTGACGCAGGCTGCCGGCAGCGGCATTGCGCGGATTGGCAAAGGGCTTTTGCCCAAAGGCAGTACGCTTTTCATTGAGGGCCGCAAAATCCGCCTTGTAGATGACCACCTCGCCGCGCACTTCCAGCCGCTCGGGCAGGGCCGCTTCCCCGGGCGGCAGGCTGAGCCGCAGGGGGACATTGCGGATGGTGCGCACGGCGGCGGTCACCACCTCGCCGTTCTCGCCGTCCCCGCGCGTCAGGGCCTCGGTCAGCAGGCCCTGCTCATAGATGATTTCCAGCGCCAGTCCGTCCAGCTTGGGGTCGCACCAGAAGGCCGTCGGCGCTTCGGGCAGGGCGCGGCGCATGCGCTCCACGAAATCCCGCCATTCCTCGGCGCTGAACACATTGTCCAGCCCGTACATGCGTTGTCGGTGCGCCTTCTTGGCCAGCTCGCCCAGCAGGCCGTCGCCCGCACGCAAAGTGGGCGAACACGGACTGCGCCACTCGGGGTGGGCGGCCTCCAGCGCCAGCAGCTCGCGGAACAGGGCATCATAGGCATCGTCGCTGATTTCCGGCGCATCCAGCGTGTGATAACAGCGATTGTGATGCTCCAGCTCGGCCACAAGGGCGTCCATGCGGGCCTTTTCGGGCGGGACGGCGGCGTTTTGGGCAAAGAGCGGCAGATCGTCAAGGGGCATGGCTACTCCGGCAGGGCAATGAGGCGGGAACGCAGGGCGCGGATGCGATCCCGCAGTTCGGCGGCCCGTTCAAATTCCAGATCGCGGGCTGCGGCCCGCATGTCCTTTTCCAGTTCCGCAATGCGCACAGCGGTTTCCTCGGCGGTGAGCGGGGCTTCCGGCACGGCGGCGCGAGCGCCTGTCCTGCCCTTGCCGCGTCCGCGCCCCTTGCCTTCATTGTCGGCATAGAGGGCGTCCAGCGGCGAGTCCAGGCGCTTGCGGGTGCTGCGCGGGGTAATGTGGTGTTCGGCATTGTAGGCGGCCTGCTTTTCCCGGCGGCGGGCCGTCTCGTTCATGGCGGCCCGCATGGAGGCCGTCACCGTGTCCGCGTAGAGGATGACATGGCCGTGCTCGTTGCGGGCCGCGCGGCCAAAGGTCTGGATGAGCGAACCCGTGGAGCGCAGAAAGCCCTCCTTGTCCGCGTCCAGAATGCAGACCAGCGACACTTCCGGCAGATCCAGCCCTTCGCGCAGCAGGTTGATGCCCACCAGCACGTCAAATTCGCCGGTGCGGAGGGCGCGGATGATCTGCATGCGTTCCAGGGTGTCGATGTCCGAATGGAGGTAGCGGGCGCGCACGCCCATATTGCAGCAGTATTCCGTCAAATCCTCGGCCATGCGCTTGGTGAGCGTGGTCACGAGCACCCGCTCGCCCCGGCTGACCCGGGCGCGGCATTCGCCCAGCAGATTTTCCATCTGGCCCGCCGTGGGCCGCACCTCCACTTCCGGATCCACCAGCCCGGTGGGCCGGATGATCTGTTCCACCACAAGGCCCTGCGCCTCGTCCAGCTCGTATTTGCCGGGCGTGGCCGAGACATAGACGGCCTGATGCACGAGCTGGCGAAATTCCGCAAATTGCAGGGGGCGATTGTCCAGGGCCGAGGGCAGGCGGAAGCCGTAATTGACCAGCGTCTCCTTGCGCGAACGGTCGCCCTTGAACATGCCGCCCACCTGCGGCACGCTGATGTGGGATTCGTCCACAAAAAGCAGATAGTCGTCGGGAAAGTAGTTGAGCAGGCAGGACGGCGGCTCGCCCGGCTTGCGACCGTCCATGTGACGGGTGTAGTTTTCGATGCCGTTGCAGTAGCCCAGCTCCTCGATCATTTCAAGGTCAAGCTGCGTCCGCTGCTCCAGCCGCTGGGCCTCCACGAGCTTGCCCTGCTCCCGGAACAGGGTGAGGCGTTCCAGCAGCTCCTGCCGGATGTCGTCGCAGGCCCGCTTGAGATTGTCCTGTGCGGAGACGAAGTGGCTGGCCGGATAGAGCACGGTCTTGCCGATCTCGGCCAGCACCTCGCCGGTCAGGGGATCGATTTCGCGGATGGCGTCAATGTCGTCCCCGAAAAATTCGAGACGCAGGGCGCGTTCATGGTGGTAGGCCGGGATGATTTCGAGTACGTCCCCGCGTACGCGGAAGGTGCCCCGGTGGAAGTCATAGTCGTTGCGCTCATAGTGCACCTCCACCAGCCGGCTGACCAGATCGTCAAGAGGGAAGCGTTGTCCCACCTCCACGGGAATGACCATCTTGGCGTAATATTCCGGCGATCCCAGACCGTAGATGCAGGACACCGAGGCCACGATGATCACATCCCGCCGGGTCAGCAGGGCATGGGTGGCCGCGTGCCGCAGCTTGTCGATATTGTCGTTGATGGCCGAATCCTTTTCAATGTAGGTGTCCGAGGCGGGCACATAGGCTTCGGGCTGATAATAATCGTAATAGCTGACGAAATATTCCACGGCATTGCGCGGAAAGAGCGCGCGAAATTCGCTGTAGAGCTGGGCGGCAAGGGTCTTGTTGGGGGCCAGCACCAGCGCCGGGCGGTTGCAGCGGGCAATGACGTTGGCCATGGTGAAGGTCTTGCCCGAGCCGGTGACCCCCAGCAGCACCTGCGCCGGGACGCCCGCACGAATGTTGTCCACCAGCTGCTCGATGGCTTCGGGCTGATCGCCGGTGGGCTGGTGTTCGCTTTGCAGGGAAAAGACAGGGGCTTCGTTCATGCCGTTTGTACCTCGCGCCACTGTTGCCCGTCATGGACATAGCGTTCGCACCAGGGACGCCAGCGCAGGGGCTGGGCGGGATCGGCCTCGCGGCGCACGGCGCGTTCCAGCAGATCTTCAAAGATGTCGCGGGAAACGCATTGGCCGCCCATGCCCATGATGTGCGGCGTGTCCTGCTGGCAGTCCAGCAGGAGCGCCCCGCGCAGCCGCAGCAGGCTCACCAGGCCGGCCAGCGCGGCGCGCGAGGCCTCGGATACCCGATGGAACATGGACTCCCCGAAAAAGGCCCGCCCGAGCGAAACGCCGTATAGCCCTCCCACCAGCTTGCCGTCCTGCCAGGTCTCGATGGAATGGGCATAGCCCATTTCGTGCAGACGCACATAGGCCCGGAACATGTCGCGGGTAATCCAGGTCTCGCGCGTGCTGCGGCGCGGCCCGGCGCAATGCAGCATGACTTCGGCAAAGGCGGCATCGCAGCTCAGGCAAAAGCCCGCCTTACGCAGGGCGCGGGCGCTGCGGCGCGGCAGATGAAAGTCGTCCAGCGGCAGGATGCAGCGCGGCGCGGGCGACCACCAGAGCAGCGGCATGTCGCCGCTGTACCACGGGAAGATGCCAAGGCTGTAGGAGGCCAGCAGCCGCACGGGATGCAGGTCGCCGCCGCGACACAGCAGCCCGTCCTCGCGCGCCCGGCTGAGCGGCGGAAACTGGGCGGCGTAGGCGGCGACGGGATCATCCCCGCGTGCGGCGCTCATGGCTGGTGTCCTGTCCATCCTTCCTTTTCCCGCGTCCGGCAGGCGCGCGGCGGGGAGCCGTCCTGCCCGCTGTCTTGTCCGCAGCCTTGTTCGCCGTCTTGCCCGTGGCCTTGGCTGAGGTCTTGTCCGTCGATTTGGGCGCGGCTGCGGAAGCCGCCGTGCCCTGTCGGCCGACGTCCAGCCGCAGCGTGCCGTCGCGCAGAACAAGAACGGCCTCGCCGCCCTTTTGCAGGCCGCCAAAGAGCAGCTCCTGCGCCAGCGGGTCTTCCAGCTCGTCCCGCAGCAGACGGCGCAGCGGCCGCGCGCCCATGCGCGGATCAAAGCCCTTTTCGGCCAGATGCTGCCGGGCCTCCTCGCTCAGGGCAAGGTTCACCTGCCGTTCGGCAAGGCCCTGCGCGATCTCCTTCACGAACTTGTCCACAATGCGCAGCATCATGGGCTGCGTCAGTCCGGCAAAGGGCACAAGGGCATCCAGCCGATTGCGGAATTCCGGCGTGAAAAGCTGTTCCAGCGCCCTGCGCGCCTTGCGGGCCGCAGCGTCGCCCCCGCTGCCGCCGCCTTCGTCCTGACCGGCATCCGTCCGGACGGGACGGGGTGCGCCGAAGCCCAGACTGTTGGCGGACATTTCAAAGGCCCCGGCATTGCTCGTCATGATCAGCACCACATGGGAAAAGTCCGTCTTGCGGCCCGTGGTGTCGGTGAGCGTGCCGTAATCCATGACCTGCAGCAGGACATTGAAGATGTCGGGATGGGCCTTTTCCATTTCGTCCAGCAGCACCACGGAGTGGGGGGATTTGCGTACCGCCTCGGTGAGCAGGCCGCCCTGATCAAAGCCCACATAGCCCGGAGGCGCGCCGATGAGGCGGGAGACGGCGTGCTTTTCCATGTATTCGCTCATGTCGTAGCGCAAAAAGTCCACACCGAGGCATTGGGCCAGCGCGCGGGCCACCTCTGTCTTGCCCACGCCCGTCGGCCCGTAGAAGAGGAAGGCCCCGGCCGGACGCCCGGCCTGTCCCAGACCGGCGCGGGAACGCAAAATGGCCCGCGTCACCAGCGAAATGGCCGCTTCCTGCCCGAAGACACGGGCATTGAGATCGCGTTCCAGATGACGCAGGCGATCCTTCTCCCCGCCGCTCAGGCTGCGCTGGGGAATGCCGGCCATGCGGGCCACGATGCGTTCCACGTCCCGGATGGTCACAACCGGGCGCTTGCCGCCCTCTCCGGCCTGCCGCAGGCGCACGGCGGCCCCGGCCTCGTCCATGACGTCGATGGCCTTGTCGGGTAGGAGGCGTTCGCGCACATGGCGGCTGGACAGCTCCACCATCGCCCGGAGCACGGGCTTGCCGTAGCGCACCTGATGAAAGTCCGCATAATGCTTTTGCAGGCCTTCCAGAATGGTCACGCAGTCCTCGATGCCGGGTTCGCGCACGTCGATGCGCTGGAAGCGGCGTACCAGCGCCCTGTCCTTTTCCAGATGATTGCGGTATTCCTCATGGGTAGTGGAGCCGATGCAGCGCAGGTCGCCGCTCGCGAGCAGGGGCTTGAGCAGGTTGGAGGCATCCATCGACCCGCCCGAGGTCGCACCCGCGCCCACGATGGTGTGCAGCTCGTCAATGAACAGGATGGCCTGCGGCAGTGCCTTCAGGGCATCCATGATTTTTTTCAGGCGCTGCTCGAAGTCGCCGCGATAGCGGGTTCCGGCCAGCACAAGGCCCATGTCCAGCGCAAAGAGGCGGGCCTCGCGAAAGCGCGGCGGCACATTGCCCTCGTGAATGCGCAGGGCCAGCCCCTCGGCCAGCGCGGTCTTGCCCACGCCCGGTTCGCCCACGAACAGGGGATTGTTCTTGCGGCGTCGGCACAGCACCTCGATGGCCCGGTCAAGCTCGGCCTCGCGCCCGATGAGGGGATCAATGCCCCCCGCCGCCGCGCGGGCCGTCAGATCGGTGGTGTAGCGAGCCAGCGGATCGTCGGCTTCCCTGCCCTCCTCGTCGGCTCCGGCGTTTTCGCGGACGCCGCGCGAACCGCTGCCGTCCTCCAGCCCGTGGGAAATGAAGGTGAGCACATCCAGCCGCTCCACTCCCTGCTTGCGCAGGTAATAGACCGCATAGCTGCCCTCCTCCTCCATGAGCGACACAAGGATGTCGCCCACATCCACGCTCTGCCGGCCGGCCGAGCGGATATGGGTCAGGGCGCGTTCCAGCAGGCGCTGCACGCCGGGCGTCTGGATGATTTCCGGCTGATTGGCCGGACGCACGCTCTCCATTTCGGTCTGGAAGAAATGTTCGAGCTGTTCGCGCAAGAGTTCCACATCCGCGCCGCTGCCTTCCAGCACAAGACAACCGCGCGCCGTGGCGGTCATGCCATAGAGAATATGCTCCACGGTCAGCATTTCGTGCCGCCGCTCCTGCACTTCCATGATGGCGACTTTCAGAACTTCCTGAACTTCCTGACTCAGCATGACCTTATTCCGGCTCCATGGTGCAGCGCAGGGGAAATCCCGCCGCGCGCGCTTTCTGGGTGACGCGGCGAACCTTGGCCTCGGCTATCTCTGCCGTATAGACGCCGCAGCGGCCCAGCCCCCGCTCATGAACGGACAGCATGATGCGCGTGGCTTCCGCATTGTCCTTGTGAAAAATTTCCTGCAGGATCTCCACCACAAATTCCATGCTGGTATAATCGTCGTTGTGCAGCAGAACCGCAAAGCGTTCCGGCTCCCTGACGCGCTCCCTGACCAGACTCTGGCCGTCGCTTTCGTCCTGCGGTCTGTAGGCCGGCATGACTAGTCCTCCTCCGGCGGCAGGCCCAGCACGGCCCGCCATTGTGCCGCCTCGCGCGGCGTAAAGACAAAGGAACGTTCCGGCGGCAAATGCCGTTCCGCCCGCCATTGCTGATGCAGGCTATGGTAAGAGTCGGTACTCGTGGGCAAGTTGTCAAGTTCAAGCAGAACTTCAAGTTTGCGGATGGCCACGGCATCGCCTTCCAGTTCCACCACCTGCCCGAAGGGCAGGATGTCCATATCCACGCTGACCGCATCCAGCCGCCAGCTCTCCCGGAATTTCTCATAGCGGGCCACCGCGATGTAGCCCAGGCCTTCCAGAATGTGCCGCATGCCGTGGGCGTCCTCCACCCGGCATTCGCGTTCCTCGCGGATCTTGAAGCCCGCTTCCGGGCCGCTGGTCGCCGCCGGATGCGGCAGCTTGCAGGTCAGGACATGATCTTCCCTGTTCGCCCAGCGGCGGCTGCGCAGGCGCAGCAGGCGGCCGCTGCCGTACAGGGCGCTGTCGCCGGTGTCGAACAGGACATTGCTTTCAAAGTGCACGCCGCCGCTCTGCCCGGCATGTGCCGCGAGCAGATTGCGCAGGCGGGCAAAGTCCGCACCGAGATATTTGCGTTCCACTTCCCGTGCCATATGCGCCTCAAACCGTGCGCCGGCGGAAAAGGCGCTGCTGCAGCTGGGCAATGGCGGCGATGCCGCCCGTGTCCGCCCCCGGGTGCAGAATGGGCGAAAAGCCCAGCCGCTGCGCCTGCCGCAGGCGCAGCTCCTGTGCGGCCACGGGCCGGATTTGCCCGTTGAGGTCAACCTCGCCCCAGAGCACGCATTTTTCCGGCAGGGGCACGTCATAATAGGAGGAGAGCACAGCGGCCACAAGGGCCAAATCCAGCCCGGGTTCCTGCAATTTCATGCCGCCGCCCACCTTGGCGTAAATGTCCACCTGCCCGAAATTGAGCTTGAGACGCTTTTCCAGCACGGCCAGCAGAAGATGCAGGCGATTGGCGTCAAAGCCCAGGGCGGCCCGGCGCGGGATGCTGAGAAAGGTGCGCGCCACGAGCGCCTGCACTTCCACGGCCAGCGGGCGCTGCCCGTCCACGGCCATGACCACCGCGGTGCCGGACAGTTCCGGATCGCGCGCGCCCAGAAAGAAGGTGGAAGGATCGTCGATGACCTCCATGCCGCGCTGTCCCATGCGAAAGACAAGCAATTCCTCATTGGGGCCAAAACGATTCTTGAAGACGCGCAGCAGGCGGAAAAGCTGGCGGCGGTCGCCCTCCACGGCAATGACCGTGTCCACCATGTGTTCCAGCATGCGCGGCCCGGCCAGCACGCCGTCCTTGGTCACATGCCCCACGAGGATGAGCGTCGTGCCCGTGCGGCGGCAGCATTCCAAGAGGGCCGTGGCCACGGCCCGCACCTGACTCACGTTGCCCGGCAGACCGTCGGCCTCAAGGCTGGTGAGGGTCTGTACCGAGTCCACCACCAGCAGGGCCGGGGGATGGCTGTCCACGGCGGCAATGACCTCTTCCACACGGGAGGTGGCCAGGGCCAGCAATCGTTCATGCAGCACATCAAGCCGTTGACCGCGCGCCTTGATCTGCGGCAGGGATTCCTCGCCGCTGGCGTAGAGCACATCCCTGCCCTGCCGGGCCACGAGGCCCGCCACCTGAAGCAGGAGGGTCGATTTGCCGATGCCCGGTTCGCCGCCCACCAGCAGGGCCGCGCCGGGCACGAGGCCCCTGCCCAGTACCCGGTCAAGGGCTTCGATGCCGCTGGCATAGGGCGTGTGCCCGGAATCGCAAACGTCCTGCAGGGGCTGAGGCCGGGCGGCAGAGGGGTGGCGGGATGCGGCCGGGGCGCGCGACGAGGCCGTGCGCGGCTGGGCCGCAGCCTGGAGGGTATTCCATTCATGGCAGCCCGGACACTGACCGCGCCATTGCAGGGTTTGCGCGCCGCAGGTGGAGCAAATGAAGACTTCGCGCGTTTTTGCCATGCCGCAAACCTACGGAAAAACCCTGTTCGAGGCAAGTCCGTCCGGCGAGCAGCGGGCGGAAAGTCTCCGGCGGACAGGACGGCAAGGGGCCGCCCGTGGGCGGCCCCTGTTCGTGCGGAATGCGATATGCGTGCGGCCTACGGGGCGACCGGCGCCAGCGGCAGGTCGGCAGGCGCTGAAAGTTCGACCGCCTGCCGCACGTCAGCCGAGCCGCGTGCGGGCACCTTCACGTTCCAGTAGAGGACGTGTTCCGCCTGATCCGTGGCGGGAGCCGGCGTGCCGTTCACCTTGACGCTGACCCGCTCATCCACGGGACGCGGTTGGGGACGTTCAAGACGGACTTCGATGGCATTCGGGCGTTCGTTGTGCAGGGTATAGCGCCAGTTCCAGCGCCAGACGCGCCGGGCGTTGATGATGCCGCCCTCGTTCTTCTTGCGGCTTTCATCCGTCACCCGCACCGTCACGCGGGGGTCAACGCCGAAGAAGAGACGCACCTTGCCGCCTTCGGCGTGGAAGGTTCCCCGGCCCGCATGCTGTCCGTCAATGCGGCATTCCGTGATGCCGTCAGGCCAGGCGGGCCGATCCGTGAAGGTATGGTCGGCAAACATCCAGACCCGGCTGTCTGCCGCGTGGGGCCGGGCCAGCCAGCGCAGGGGCGCGTCCCATTCCTCGCGGGCGACGCAGAGCACGGACGTGCCCTGCGGCAGGCTGGCCGTGGGCAGTTCCCAGCGCATATAGGCCCCGTTTTCCACAGGTTGCGGGCCTGCGGCGCTTATTTCGGCCTGGTCGGCGGCAGACTTGGCGCGCGCCTGCATGATGGCGGTCATGGGGGCCGCATTGCTCCCGAGGACAAGGGGCTGGGGGGCGGCATCAATGACCCAGTCCGGCAGATCGGACGGATGCAGGATGCCGAGGGGGCGGCTGAACAGCAGCAGACGGGTCTTGTCCCAGTCCATGCCGGAATACTGCTGGATTTCTGCCGACATGACGATGTCCACCTTGCCTTCGTCCGGACGGGCATTGAGGCTGTAGCGCGGCAGCCAGCCGCAATTGTACAGGGTATAGGTGCAGGCGACCCGCACCGGCTTGCCGGGAAACTCCGCCAGCACGATCTGCAGCCGCTTGCCCTGCCCGGACGGCGCGGGCATGACCTTGAGCAGCTTCTGAATCTGCTCAAGGTCGCGCATGAGCTTCTGCCGTTCGGCCATGAGATCGGGCACGGTCTTTCCGGCCAGCGCGGCCAGCGCTTCCACGGCTTCGCTGCTGCTGCCGTCAGGAAGCTGCCTGTGCAGATCCATGCGGGCATTGAGGGCCGCGATGCGGCCTTCCAGCTCATCGGCCCGTTCCAGCAACTGCCGGCGCTGCGCGCCCACCTCGCCCTGCGGCTCCGAGGCCACGGGGGTCAGCATCCAGCGCAGGATGCGTCCGCCTTCCACGGAAGGCGAGACATCCGTCGCGGATTCCGGCAGGATCAGCGACAGCACGGGTTGGTTGTCGCGGATTTCCGCGAGCAGGTCGTCCGCAACAACGCTGATCCGCGCGCCGTTGGAAAAAAGCTCCACGGTTCGCGGCTGATCGAAGATGCCTGCCATTTCCCGTTCCACCCGTTCCGTGTACTTGGGGGAAACGGGCGTGCCGGAAAATCTCTCCGCGTCCTTTTTCGGAACGGCCGTTGTCCCGGCGGGCAGTGCGGCGCGTTCCTCGCCCCTGGGGAAGGTCGAGGCCCCGGTGGGCATGGTGGCGACTTCCGGCGAAACTTCCGGCGCGGCAGCCGCCGGCGCGACGGGGCCGCCGGTCAGCAGCCCGCAGAGCGCCAGCGCGGCCAGCGGCAGGGCGGCGCGCGTCCGCCGTGCCGTGCGGCCGGGCGATGTGTTCAAGTTAATGTTGTGCATGAAGTTTATTTCCCCCGCCATTAGCGGGTAAGCCTGCGGAATTTCAGGCGGTGCGGCGTATCGGCATCCTTGCCGAGGCGCTTCTTGCGGTCTTCTTCGTATTCCGTGAAGTTCCCTTCGAAGAAATCCACCTTCGAGTCGCCTTCAAAGGCCATGATATGGGTGGCGATGCGGTCGAGGAACCAGCGGTCGTGACTCACCACCAGCACGCAGCCTGCGAAGTTGTCCAGCGCGTCTTCCAGGGCGCGCATGGTGTTCACGTCAATGTCGTTGGTGGGTTCGTCCAGCAGGAGAACATTGGCTCCGGATTTGAGCATGCGGGCCAGATGCAGGCGGTTGCGCTCGCCGCCGGAGAGCACGTCCACCTTTTTCTGCTGATCCGCACCGTGGAAGTTGAAACGGGTGCAGTAGGCGCGGGCGTTCACTTCCCGGTTGCCCAGCTTGATGGTGTCGTGGCCGTCGCTGATGAGTTCGTACACGGTCTTGCCCGGCGTGAGGGATTCGCGCCCCTGATCCACATAGGCGAATTTGACGGTGTCGCCGATGCTGATGCTGCCCGAATCGGGCTGTTCCTGCCCGGTGAGGAGCTTGAAGAGCGTGGTCTTGCCCGCGCCGTTGGGGCCGATGATGCCCACAATGGCCCCGGCGGGCACGAGGGCGTTGACGTTTTCCATGAGCAGTTTGTCGCCCATGCTCTTGCTCACGTCCTTGAGTTCGATGACGCTCTTGCCGAGGCGCGGTCCCGGCGGAATGTAGATTTCCAGATCCGGCGCGCGCTTTTCGCTCTCGTGCGAGAGCATGGCCTCATAGGCGTTGATGCGGGCCTTGCCCTTGGCATGACGGCCCTTGGGCGACATGCGGATCCATTCCAGCTCGCGGGCCAGCGTTTTCTGGCGGTCGGCCTCGGCCTTGTCTTCCTGCGCAAGGCGCTTCTGCTTCTGTTCGAGCCAGGAGGAGTAATTGCCCTTCCACGGGATGCCGCGCCCGCGATCCAGCTCCAGAATCCAGCCCGCCACATTGTCGAGGAAGTAGCGGTCGTGGGTCACGGCGATGACCGTGCCCGGGAAGGTGGAAAGGTAGCGTTCCAGCCAGGCCACGGACTCGGCGTCCAGATGGTTGGTGGGTTCGTCCAGCAGGAGGATGTCGGGATTCTGGAGCAGCAGGCGGCAGAGGGCCACGCGGCGGCGTTCGCCGCCGGAGATGTGCTCCACGCTCATGTCGCCGGGCGGGCAGCGCAGGGCGTCCATGGCCATTTCGAGCTTGGAGTCGAGATCCCACACGCCCTTGTGATCCATGAGTTCCTGCACTTCGGCCTGCCGGGCAATGAGGGCGTCCATTTCCTCCGGCTCCATCGGCTCGGCGAACTTGGCGTTGATGGCCTCAAATTCGCGGGCAATGGCCATGAGTTCGGCCACGCCCTCTTCCACCACTTCCCGCACGGTGCGGCTTTCGCCCTGCAGGGGTTCCTGCTCCAGATAGCCGATGGTGTAGCCCGGCGCGAGCACGGTCTTGCCGTCAAAGGATTGATCCACGCCCGCCAGAATCTTGAGCAGGCTGGACTTGCCCGCGCCGTTCAGGCCGAGCACGCCGATTTTCGCCCCGTAGAAATAGGAGAGCGAAATATCCTTGAGAACCTCTTTCTGCCCGTGTCGCTTGGACACGCGAATCATGGAATAAATAATCTTGTCCGGTTCGTTGCTCATGCTTTCCTCAAAAAACGGATTGGGCGGCCTGTGCCGCCAAAGCAGCAGATATAGCCGGAACGGAGGGGATTTTCAAGCACGCGGCCCTGCCCCTTGATTTGCCCCCCTCTCTCTGCCAAGATGACGGGCCGCCGCGCCGTTTGCGGCGAACAGGGAGGGATGATACCTATGCGCTATCTTTTTGGCCCGGACTTCCAGAAGGTCATGGGCGGGTCGATGGTGGTGGCCGGCACGGCCATCGGGGCCGGCATGCTGGGGCTGCCCATGATTTCCGCGGGCATGTGGTTCAACTGGTCGCTGTTGGCTCTCTTTGTCTCCTGGTTTTGCATGTTGCGGGCCAGTCAGGCCATTCTGGAGGTCAATCTGAACTTCGAGCCGGGCGATAGCCTGCATACCATGGTCAATCGCACCCTCGGCCCCATCTGGAGCCTGATCAACGGGCTGGCCGTGGCCTTTGTGCTTTATACGCTGGTCTATGCCTATGTGAGCGGCGGCGGCTCGGTGGTGCAGCAGGCCATGCAGTCCAGCTGGGGCTATGCGCCGCCCCGGGTGCTGACGAGCCTCTTTTTTTCCCTGCTGCTCACGGCCTGCGTCTGGTGGAGTTCGCAGATGGTGGATCGGCTTTCCGTCATCCTCATGGGCGGGATGATCATCACCTTCTTTCTTTCCGTGGGCGGCATGATCGGCAATGCCGACTGGGGGCACATCTGGGGCGGGCAGGCCGACAGCGGGGAGTTCATCTTCCTGTTCGGCGCGGTGTCCACCTATCTGACATCCTTCTGCTTCCATGCCTCGGTGCCCAGCCTCATCAAATATCTGGGCAAGGAACCCCGCGTCATCAATGCCTGCCTGCGCAACGGCACCTTCATTGCCCTGCTCTGCTATCTGGTCTGGATCGTGGCCGCCGACGGCATCCTGAGCCGGGAGGAATTCCGGGGCGTCATTGCCGCGGGCGGCAATGTGGGGGATCTGGTGGCGGCATCCGGCTCCTCGCTGGGCTACATCATTCAGAAGATGCTCGAATTCTTCGCCCTCTTTGCCATTGCCACATCCTTTCTCGGCGCGGGTCTGGGCTTGTTCGACTATATGGCCGATCTCTGCAACTTTGACAATTCCCGCCGAGGGCGTACACTGACCATGCTGGTCACCTTTCTGCCCCCCATGCTGGGCGGCCTCATCTGGCCGGACGGCTTTCTGGCGGCCATCGGCTGGGCCGGACTGGCGGCGGCCATCTGGTCGGTCATCGTGCCTGCCCTGCTGCTGCATGTGAGCCGCCGCCGGGGCGGAGAGGCGCTCTACCGCGTGCCCGGCGCGCGCTGGGCCGTGCCCTTGTTGCTGGTGTACGGCATCGGTGTGGCGGTGTGCCATACCCTGACCGTACTGAACTATCTGCCTGCCTTCAAATAGGAGACGCATCATGAGCAAGGAACTTCTCAACACCTCCAAGGCCCCTGCCGCTGTCGGCCCGTACAGCCAGGGCATCCGCTCCGGGGAAACCTGCTACTTTTCCGGTCAAATCGGTCTGGTGCCCGAAACCGGCAAGATGGTGGAAGGCGACGTGGCGGCCCAGGCCGATCAGGCGCTGAAGAACCTGTCCGCCGTGCTGGCCGAAGCTGGCCTCAGCACCGAAAACGTGGTGAAAACCGTGGTCTTCATCACCGATATGGCCAACTTCCCGGCGGTCAATGAAGTGTACAAGAAATACTTTGCCGCGCCCTACCCGGCCCGTTCCTGCGTGGCCGTGTCCGGCCTGCCGCTGGGCGCGCTGGTGGAAGTGGAAGCCATTGCCACCCGTTAGAGCATTTTGCCTTTGAAAACGGCAAAATGCGAGGCGACGGCACAGCGCCGCCCGGCCGAAAGTGAGCGGAAAAAACCGCGTTTTTTCCGCAAAACGACCGTATGGTGTGAAAGGCAAAGCGCTTCAAACGGAAAATGCTCGAAACGCGAGAAGCTGCCGGGCCTGTGAACGCGGATTGCGCGCGGCCCCGGCAGTGGGCATTGACGGACGGAGGGAGTTGCGGCTCCCTCCGCCTTTTTGTACAAGACGTCATGCTGACCGCCTTTTCCCTCTTTCTGACGCTCTATGTGCTGCTGCGCGTCTTGTGGCGCGCGCCCCTTTCCCTGTCCCTGCGGCTCCTGCTGGCTGTGCTGACGGCCGCCGGGGCCTGCAAGCTCCTGTTGTTCCGCTTTTTCTTCGGCTCCTATTCGCCGGAAATCCCGCGCTGGTTTCAGATTGGCACGGGCATTCCGCTGGGCATTGTGCTGCTTTTTGCCGCCCTCAGTCTGGCCCGGGACGGCCTGCTGATCCTCGGCTGGCTGGCCGAACGTTGCGGTCTGGGCCGGGTCTGGAGCTGTTTGCGGCGGCATGACGCGCGGCTGTCGCTGGGGCTGGCCGTTTTGGCCGTGCTGCTGGCCGCCACGGCCGTGCCCGCTGCCCTGCGCGTGCCCGCCGTGCGGGAAATGGAACTGTCCGTGCGCCATCTGCCGCCCGAACTGGACGGCCTGCGGCTGGCCCATCTGAGCGATCTGCACATCAGCCGCACCTTCAGCCGGACATGGGCGGAGGAGCTGGTGCGGCGCGTCAACGCGGCCCGACCGGATGTCGTCTTCCTGACCGGGGACATCATGGACGGCTCCCCGGCCCTGCGTAGCGACGATGTCGGCCCGCTGGCCGATTTGCGCGCCCCGCTGGGCGTCTTTGCCTGTCCGGGAAACCATGAATACTATTCCGACTACCCGGCCTGGCGGCCCGTGCTGCGTCACATGGGCATCAGGACGCTGGACAACGAATGCGTCGTCGCGACGCGTGCTGCCAGGGAACTCGCCCTGTGCGGCGTGACCGATCCCGCTGCCGCGCGTTTCGGCCTGCCCGGCCCGAACCCGGAAGGCCTGCTGCAACACGGTTCGGACACCCGGGCGCTCATCGCGCCCGGCGGGGCGGAAACACGGCCGGACGGCAGGAAGGAGCGCCCGCCCGTCATCCTGCTTTCCCATCGGCCTGCCCTCTTTGACGCCGTGCGGGGCAAGGTGATGCTCCAACTGTCCGGGCACACGCACGGCGGCTCGATACTGGGCGTGGATCGTCTGGTGGCGGCCTTCAACGGCGGCTATGTGCGCGGCCTCTACGGCGACGAGGATTCCCGCCTTGTGGTCTCCAGCGGCTGCGGCCTCTGGGGCGGTTTTCCCTACCGTCTGGGCGTGCCCGGGGAAATTCTGCTGCTGGTTTTGCGCCGGGCCGGCGAGGCGGCCTCCTGAGGCGGCCTGCCTCCCTTGCGCCGCCAGGGAAATGGCGTCTGTTCCGCCTGTGCGGCCCGGCGAGAACAGGAACGCGCGCGCAACAGACCTTTCCCCGGCGCGCGTCCCGTCTCGCGGCAGGGGCCTGAGGCTGATACAAGTTTGGCAAATTCGTTACGCGATACGGTGGCTGGACTGTGCAGGCTTCGCTTGCTTTGGGGAGAGCGTTTGCCTCGTGCCGCTCGCTCTTTCCCCGGCACAAGCGCGCTGGGGAGAAAGGATGGGGCAGGGCAACTCCTCTCGCGCCGGCGGCGGGGTTGCCCTGCCCCCAGCAGGCAGTGCTGCGTGTTGACAGGCCTTATGCCGTTTCCACGGCGGCGTAATAGAGCTGATCCCCGCGCGTCTGGGTAACGGCCTTGCCGTCGGCCACGAGCATTTCCAGATGCTTGAGGGCTTCGTTGTGGTGGATGTTCAGTCCGGCGGCCACGTCGTTGACCGTGCAGGGGCGGCGGGCGATGGTGGCCAGTACGTCCTCTTCCTGCACCTGTTCGCGAAAACTCTCATGGGCCGCGTCGTCCAGATGGGTGGCGATGATTTCCACCTCGCAGGGCACGGCGGCGGCCATGCGCTCACGGATGATGCGCAGGCGATCCGCCGGAACGGGCCGGGCGCTGCGATCCGCCGGAGGCCGGCAGACGCTGTTGAGCTGCACCTTGTCGGGATGGATCTTGCCGACCAGACGGCTCAGGGCGTCGATGGAGGCGTCATCGTCGTTGACGCCGCCGAGCAGCATGATTTCCAGCCAGATCTGCCCGTGGAACTCCTTGCGGAAGCGCGCAATGCCGTCAACAATGGTTTGAAAGTCCAGCGAGGCTTCCGGGGCGTTGACCTGCGCAAGCTGCGCGGCCGTACCGCCGTCCAGCGAGGGGATGACCACGTCCGCGGCGGCCAGATCCGAGCGCACGTCCGGACGCCAGAGCAGGGAACCGTTGGTGATGACCACCACCGGCACGTCGGTCATGATCTTGATATGGCGGATGATGTCGCCCAGACGGCTGTGCAGGGTCGGTTCGCCCGAACCGGCAAAGCTGATGTACTGCGGCGTATCGTCGGCCAGCTTGCGCCTGACCTCGTCGAGAATTTCCGCAACCGGGACATATTCCTTGCGCTCGACGGTGTGGTGGGTGGTGTGGCCGAGCTGGCAGTAAACGCAGTCAAAGGAACAGGTCTTGAACGTCAGGGCGTCCACGCCCAGGGAACGGCCCAGACGGCGGGAAGGCACCGGGCCGTAAACATGCTGAAAGGCTTTGCTCATGTCGCGCTCCTGCAAGAGTGAGATGAACGGGACGGGCCGCGAGGCCCCGCGTGCGCAAACGGGCATGATGCCCGATCATGCCGGGCTTTGCCGGATGACGGCGGGTAGGGTATGCCTTGCCCTTTTCGCTGTCAAACGCCGTTCCTGACGGCCCGGTGCGGGCGGACATGCGGGGCCGCGCGGGCGCGGCGCATTGCCCTTCTGTGCGGCCGATGCTAGCATGTCCGATGGGCGGCCCGGTTCGTGCTTTCTTGCCGCAGGCACGGGCATGGGCAGGGAATGCGCGGCTGCCCCTGACCGGCCTTTGCGGGCCGGCCCGGCAAGAGGAGAGAAAACGTCATATGGAACTGTCCCCGCTGGCGCATGCCGCCTGTTCACCTGCGCAACGCGAGCTGTGGCAGGGCCTTGCCCTCTCGACCCGTCAGGCCGATCCCTTCTGTTCCGGGCCGGTCTGGCAGCTCTCCTTTCATGCCGCCCTCACGCCGCTTTGCCGTCCGCATGTTCATGCGGACGGCGACAGCCTGCTGGCCTTTGCCGAGCAGCCGCTGCCCTCGGGCCGGCTGGCGCTGGCGCCTCTGGAATCATACTGGTTTTTCGGCTCTCCCCTGCTGGGCGCGCACGCGCCGGAACTGCTGGCGGACTGGCTGGCGGCGCAGGCGCGGCGTCTGTCGTATATGCCGCGGCTGGTGATCAGCGGCATCCGACCGGACGGCCGCCGGGCCGCCGGGCTTGTGCGCCGCTTTGACAGCCATTTTCAGCTGCTGCGCATTGCCGGGGGGCTGCAAAGCGCGGCTTCCCTGCGGGGCGGGCTGGACGGATTTCTGTCCCGCCGGTCGGCCAATCACCGGCAAAAGCTGGCCAAGGCCGCACGCCGCGCGCGACAGGCGGACATCGTCTTCGAGCGGCATGTGCCGCGTGACGCCGGGGAGGCCGATGCGCTCTACGCGCGCATGCTGGCCGTGGAAAGCGCCAGCTGGAAGGGGCTGGGGGCCTGCGGCATGACGGAAATGCCCGCCCGGCGGCTGTATGCCGTTCTGCTGCGCAATCTGGCGCAGCACGGCATGGCGCGCATCATCCTTGCCCGGCATGAGGAAAGGGACATCGGCTTCATCTTCGGCGGGACGACGGGCACGGTCTATCGCGGTCAGCAGTTCAGCTACCACAATGCCTGGAAACGCTGGAGCATCGGCAATCTGCTGCAGGTGGAGCAGGTGCGCTGGCTGTGCGAGGAAGGCGTGACCCGCTACGACATGGGGCCGCTGGACAGCGAAGCCATGCGCTACAAGGCACATTGGACGGAACGCCGCCTGCCCATCCAGACCTGGCTGCTGATTCCCCGTCAGGGGCAGGACGCCTAAGCGGCCCGCCGGCGTAAAGCCGCTTTTTTTCGTTGGACAAGCGCCGGGAAAAATCGGACGAGACCCTATCGGCACTCAGCGGGAGCCTTCTTTTCCGGCAACGACGCCACGAAAAGCGCATCGCCGCAGCAGACGGGACGCTGCCATTCCTGACCCCGGTCGGGGGGGAAGCGGCATGACGGCCGTTGCGGCCGCCTGCAGGCGTCCCGGAAAGGCTGACGGCGTGACGTCGCGGACATGCTCATGCCTCGGGGCCGACGCAAAAACGCCCCCGGCACGGGGCGCGGGGGCATCAGAAAAAACGGAGGCGGGACGGCCTTATTGTTGTGCCGCTTCCACCAGATGGGCGTCCATGTCGATGAGCTGACCGAAGGTCTGGGCGGCAAAGGCCGCCATGAGCGGGCGGGTGAACTCGGCATCGTAGCGATTGTCCTGCGCCAGCTCGCGCGCGGCGTCGGCGGGTTCGCGCCGGCTGCCGTAGGGCTTGTCCATGATCATGGCCGAGAAGGAATCCACCACGGCGGTCAGGCGGCCGATGCGGCTGATGCGGCTGCCCGGCTCATGCTGGGGGTAGCCGCTGCTGTCGAGCCGTTCGTGGTGCTCGAAGCAGGCGCGGATCAGTTCCTCGAAGGAAATGTCCATCTTTTGCATGATTTTCACGCCGAGCAGGGGGTGCAGAATGATCTTGTCCCTCTCTTCCTGCTTGAGGGGGCCTTTCTTGTTGACGACAAAGGCCGGAACCTTGCTCATGCCCACATCGTGCAGCAGGAGGGCCAGGGCGACCCTGTCCAGATCCTTGCGGCGCATTTCGCTCACGCTCTGCATCCAGAGCCAAAGCCCCAGACTGAGGCAGTTGAGCGCGTGCCGGGCAGGCTCCTGCACATGAAAGAGACGGCGTGCAAAGCCGATGACGCGGTGCTTGTCCGCAAAGAGATATTCGGTCACCACCATAAGGTCGCGGTACAGCGGTTCAAAGAGCAGTTTGACCGGCTGGGCGTAAAACTCTCCATAGCGCATGACCAGCGCCCGGATGCAGATATCCGCGATTTCCGCTTCCTTGAGGTTGCGATCCTGCAGGACAAGGTCGAGCTGCTTGACGATGTGCCGCGAATAGATGGGATGATCCGATCGCGACACAAAGAGCATGCCATCCGCGCAGAGCTGGGCCACCTCCTCCACCTGGGCGTTGCTCAGGCGATCCCCCTTGCGGCAGTACGGCGCAAGAACGGCAATATCCTCACGGAAAGAAAACAGATCGACCGGCGGACGATACTTGGGAAAGCTGGAAAGTATTTCGCTGCTGATCTGATAATATTCTTCGTTGATATTCTGGGGAACATCACATTTCTTGGCAGCCATGACTACTTCCAGTAGATTTTGACGAGGTTGGTGCCGCGCGGCGTGGACGACGAGCCGGTGCGCTGCCCCGCCGTGATGACCGCACACTGTCCGGGTTCAATGGCGGTGCTGTCGCTGACGAACTGTTGCGCCCGCCGCAGGTGGCTGCTTTCCATATCGGGATGCCGCACAAGCACGGGGTGGACGCCCCAGGAGAAATTGAGGGCCTTGTACGCCTCCTGATCGGGGGTCAGCGCATAGACCGGCTGCGCGGGGCGGTGGGCCGCGATGAGGCGGGCCGAAGCGCCGCTGATGCTGTGGGCCACAATGGCCTGCGCCGAGGCGCGCTGGGCCAGCAGGCAGGCCGAATAGGCCAGGAAGCTCGAAATGTCCGCCGCCGTGTCCGGGGATTCGGTACGGCGATCCTCCAGCAGGAGCTTTTCGGCCTCATCGGTGATGCGCCGCATGTAGCGCACCGTCTCCACCGGGAAGTTGCCCATGGCCGTCTCTTCGGAGAGCATGACGCAGTCCGCGCCGTCCAGCACGGCATTGGCCACGTCCGTGGTTTCGGCCCGGGTGGGGGCGGGGCTGTTGACCATGGAAAGCAGCATCTGGGTGGCCACAATGACCGGTTTGGAAAGACGGTTGCAGGCGGCAATGATATGCTTTTGCAGGGCAGGCAGCTGCGGCAGCGGGCATTCCACGCCCAGATCCCCGCGCGCCACCATGACGGCATCGGTGGCGGCCAGAATGGCGTCCAGATTTTCCACCGCGCCCTGACGTTCCAGCTTGACCACCACGGGGATGTTGCGACCGGCGGCGGCGATGATTTCCTTGGCTTCGCGCACGTCGTCGGCCGTCTGCACATAGGAGATGGCCACGGCGTCCACGCCCAGCTGCAGGCCGTCGGCCAGATCCTTCCTGTCCTTTTCGGTCAGGGCGCGCACCCGCGTGGCCTTGCCGGGCAGGGCCAAGCCCTTGCGCGAGGTCACGATGCCGCTGTTGTCGGCTTCCAGCAGAATGAGATTGTCCCGGCGCCGCTCCACGACCACGAACTGCAGGCCCCCGTCGGCCAGCACGAGGCGGTCGCCCTGCTCGAGGCTTTGCAGGATGACTTCGTGATCAAAGGGCAGATAGGGCAGCTCGTCGGTATAGGCCGCCGTAGTGCCCAGCAGCAGGCGCATGCCCTTGCTGACCTGGATGCTCTTTTCCCGGATGATGCCCAGACGAATCTTGGGGCCGGACAAGTCCTGCATGATGGTCAGGGGCTGGTTCAATTCTTCCTCAATGGCGCGAATATGGCCGATGATTTCCACAAAATCCGATGCGCCCCCGTGGGAAAAATTGAGGCGGAAGATGCTCACCCCGGCCTGCGCCAGTTCTCGCAGGCGTTCCCGGGTATTGGATGCCGGCCCTATGGTCGCCACGATTTTTGTTCTCATGCTGCCTCCACGGCCCTGCGGGCCTGAAAATGACTGCCAAAACTATCTTGGCTTTTGCGCGTGATGTCAAGGCGTCAGTTCCGGTCGTCAGGGCCGGCGCAGGCGGGCGCGTGGCGCATCGCGGGGGCCGGGCCGTCCGCGCTTGACGAAATGTTCTGACAGGGCTAAAAAAAATCGTTTTGACCGGATGAAACGTGTGCCGCTGAGCGGCAGACGGCGCAAGACGTTCGGAAAGAGCAGGGCCGCTCCCTGCCGCACGCCCTAACCCATAGGAAAATCCAATGCCCAAACGCACGGATCTACACAAAATCATGGTCATCGGGGCCGGGCCGATCATTATCGGTCAGGGCTGCGAGTTCGACTATTCGGGATCGCAGGCCGTCAAGGCCCTGAAAGAGGAAGGCTATCAGGTGGTGCTGGTCAATTCCAATCCGGCCACCATCATGACCGATCCGAACATGGCCGACGCCACCTATGTGGAGCCTATCGAGCAGAATACGCTGGCGGCCATCATCCGCAAGGAACGCCCGGATGCCCTGCTGCCGACCCTGGGCGGCCAGACGGCGCTCAACGCCGCCCTCGGGCTGGCCCGCAGCGGGGTTCTGGACGAATACGGCGTGGAACTCATCGGCGCCCGGGCCGAGGTCATCGAGAAGGCCGAAAGCCGCGAACTCTTCCGGCAGGCCATGGAAAACATCGGCCTCACCGTGCCTGCCAGCGGCATTGCCCGCAATATGGACGACGTGCGGCGGCTGGGCGATGTGCTGCCCTTCCCGCTCATTGTGCGTCCGGCCTTCACGTTGGGCGGCACCGGCGGCGGCGTGGCCTACAATATGTCCGATCTCGAGGAAGTGGCCGGGCGCGGTCTGGCCGCCAGTCCCACGTCCGAAGTCATGATCGAGCAGAGCGTGCTGGGCTGGAAGGAATACGAGATGGAAGTCATGCGCGACCGCAAGGACAACTGCGTCATCGTCTGCTCCATCGAAAACCTCGATCCCATGGGCGTGCATACCGGGGACTCCATCACCGTGGCCCCCGCCCAGACCCTCACCGACGACGAATACCAGAAAATGCGCGACGCCTCCCTGGCCATCATGCGCGAGATCGGCGTGGAGACCGGGGGCAGCAACGTGCAGTTCGGCATCAATCCGCGCAACGGGGAGATGGTGGTCATCGAGATGAACCCCCGTGTCTCCCGTTCCTCGGCGCTGGCCTCCAAGGCCACGGGTTTTCCCATTGCCAAGATCGCGGCCAAGCTGGCCGTGGGCTATACCCTGGACGAACTGCGCAACGACATCACCCGCGAAACCGCGGCCAGCTTCGAGCCGGCCATCGACTACTGCGTGGTGAAGATTCCGCGCTTCACCTTTGAAAAATTCCCGGGCGCCAAGGACGAGCTGACCACTTCCATGAAAAGCGTGGGCGAAGCCATGAGCATCGGCCGCACCTTCAAGGAAGCCCTGCAAAAGGGCCTGCGCTCCATGGAAATCGGCGCACCCGGTCTGGGCTTCAACTTCCGCGCCGAGCTGCCGGATCAGGACGCCATCCTGGCCAAACTGCGCAAGCCCCACTCCCGGCGCATCTTCGATTTGCGCCGCGCCCTGCTGGCCGGCATCAGCGAGGAAGAGATCTACCGGGCCTCGGCCATTGACCCGTGGTTCATCCGGCAGGTGCGCGACATCGTGGACATGGAAAACCGCATCCGCGATTTCGGCCTGGCCAACGACATGACCCCGGCCAATCCCGATCTGGCCCCCCTGCTGCGCGAGGCCAAGGAGTACGGCTTCTCAGACCGCCAGCTGGCCGAAATGTGGAAACGCCCCGAATCCGACATCCGCCGCCTGCGCAAGGAAATGGGCATCGTGCCCACCTTCTATCTGGTGGACACCTGCGCCGCCGAATTCGAGGCCTACACCCCCTATTACTACTCCACCTACGAACGCGGCGAAGAAGTGGAAAGCCGCGACTGCCGCAAGGTCATCATTCTTGGCGGCGGCCCCAACCGCATCGGTCAGGGCATCGAATTCGACTATTGCTGCTGCCATGCCTCCTTTGCCCTGCGGGATGCGGGGGTCATGGCCATCATGGTCAATTCCAACCCCGAAACCGTGTCCACGGACTATGACACCTCGGATCGCCTCTATTTTGAACCGCTGACCTTTGAAGATGTGATGAACATCATCGAGAAGGAAAAGCCCGAGGGCGTCATCGTGCAGTTCGGCGGACAGACCCCGCTCAATCTGGCCGTGCCGCTCATGCGGGCCGGGGTGCCCATTCTCGGCACCTCGCCGGATGCCATCGACCGCGCCGAGGATCGCGAGCGTTTTCAGGCTCTCATCGAAAAGCTGGGCCTGCTCCAGCCGCCCAACGGCACGGCCATGAGCCTTGAGGAGGCGCTGGAAGTGGCCGAACGCATCACCTATCCCGTGGTGGTGCGGCCCAGCTATGTGCTGGGCGGGCGGGCCATGGCCGTGGTCTACGACAAGGAGGAGCTGGCCGAATACTTCGCGGAGCAGGTGCCCGAAAAGCCGGAACACCCCATCCTCATCGACAAGTTCCTCGAACACGCCGTGGAAGTGGACGTGGACGCCCTGTCCGACGGCACCGACGTCTATGTGGCGGGCATCATGGAACATATCGAGGAGGCGGGCATCCATTCCGGGGACTCGGCCTGCGTGCTGCCGTCCTTCTCGCTGTCTTATGATCATGTGGCCCTCATTGCCGCGCAGGCCGAAGCCCTGGCCCGCGAACTCAAGGTGGTGGGCCTCATGAACATTCAGTTCGCCATCAAGGGCGACGACGTCTACATTCTCGAGGTGAATCCCCGGGCCTCGCGCACCGCGCCCTTTGTTTCCAAGGCCACCGGCGTGCCCCTGCCCTATCTGGCCACCCAGGTCATGCTGGGCAAGACGTTGGAGGAGCTTGACCCCTGGAGCCGACTGCGCGGCGGCTTCACCTGCGTCAAGGAGGCGGTGCTGCCCTTCCAGCGCTTCCCGGGCGTGGACATCATCCTTGGGCCGGAAATGCACTCCACCGGCGAGGTCATGGGCATGGGCGACAACTTCCCCGACGCCTTCATGAAAAGCCAGCTCGGCGCGGGCCAGTCCCTGCCGCAGGGGGGCAACGTCTTCCTGTCGGTCAATGATCGCGACAAGCCCCTGCTGCCCGAAGTGGCGTCCATGTTCGCGGAACTGGGCTTCCACCTGCTGGCCACGCGCGGCACGGCCAAACTCCTGCGCGCGCACGGTCTGGAGGTGGAAGAGGTGCTCAAGGTCTACGAGGGCCGCCCGCATATCGTGGATCGCATCGTCAACAATGAAATCGCCCTGGTGGTCAATACGGCTTCCGGCAAGAACACGGCCCGCGATTCCAAGTCCATCCGTCATGCGGCGGTGACCTACGGCGTGCCCTACTGCACCACCGTGGCCGGGGCAAAGGCCACGGCCTTGGCCATCGGCAAGCGCAGCGACGGCATCCATGTGGAAAGCCTGCAGGAATATTACGCCCGCGACGCCCGGAGATAAGAGATGAAAGCATTACTTGTGCTCGAAGACGGCTTCCGGCTGGAAGGCAAGTCCTTTACCGGCGAATTTGAAACCGGCGGCGAAGTGATTTTCAATACCGGCATGACCGGTTATCAGGAAGTTCTCACCGACCCGTCCTATTACGGGCAGATGGTCTGCATGACCTATCCGCTCATTGGCAATTACGGCATCAATGCGCAGGACATGGAATCCCCGCGCATCCACATGCGCGCCCTGCTGGTCAAGGAATGCTGCAAACAGCCCTCCAACTGGCGGGCAAGCAAATCCCTGCCGGATTTCCTCAAGCAATGGGGCGTGCCCGGGCTGGAAGGCATCGATACCCGCGCCCTCACCCGTCACCTGCGCCTCAACGGAGCCATGCGCGGCATCATTTCCACAAAGGATCTTGACCCGGCCTCCCTGCAGGCCAAGGCGCAGGCCCTGCCGCCCATGCAAGGGCAGAATCTGGTGCCCTATGTCTGTGCCAGAAAGCCCTATATCCTCGAAAATGACCGCATGGAAGAAGTGAGCTTCGATGTGCGCGGCGCCTATGCCTGGAAAGGGACGGGCCTGCCCCTGCTGGTCTATGACTTCGGCGTGAAATGGAACATTCTGCGCCTGCTGGCCGAGGTGGGCTTCGAGGTGCTGGCCGTGCCGCCCTCCTTCAGCGCCGAGCAGGCGAAGGCCAGCGGTGCCAGGGGGATCTTCCTCTCCAACGGCCCGGGCGACCCGGCGACCCTGACCGCCGAGATCGAGAACATCCGCGAACTCATCAAGCACTTCCCGGTGACGGGCATCTGCCTCGGGCATCAGCTCATCGGTCATGCCCTCGGCGGCACGACGGACAAGCTCAAGTTCGGGCATCACGGCTGCAACCATCCGGTCAAGGATCTCACCACCGGGCGCATCGAAATCTCGTCCCAGAACCACGGCTTTCATGTGGTGCTCGACGGGCTGGATGATGTGGAGGCCACCCACATCAACCTCAATGACCAGACGCTGGAAGGGCTGCGCCACAAGAGCCTGCCGGTCATGAGCGTGCAATATCATCCCGAGGCGGCCGCCGGCCCCCATGACGGGCGCTACCTCTTTGCGCGCTTCTTTGACATGACCCGCACGGCTGTGGGCTGGAAGGGCGCGGTCGCCTAGCCTGCGCGCTGGCCGGCATGACGGGTTCGTCGCACGAACGAATGCGGTTTGACAGGGGGGGCACATTGCTCCCCCTTTTGTTTTCCGGCGCCATGTCCGTACCGGAATCGGCCCGTGTTTTGTCCGACAAGCGGCTGTTCCGGCAGGATATCTTGCAAGAGCGCGAGCTTGCGGTGCACGGACTTGCCAAGACGGGCGCTCTGGGCTAATAAAAGAAAGAGAAGTTCCGCTCCCTGCCGGAAACAGGCGTGCGGAAGGCGATCCTCTTCGCCATTTCTCCAGACCAAGGAGTTGCAACGTGAAAAAAATCATTGCCGCTCTGGCATTGGCATTGACGCTGGCAGTGGGGAGCGCCCCCGCTCTGGCGGCGCAAGCGGCCGCAAAGCCCACCAATCCTGTGGATCAGTTCACGGGACATGTGTGGCTGCAGACCAGTCGCGACAACAAGGCCGCCTTTCTGTTCGGTGTGGAAACGGCCATTACGGTGGAATACTTTGTGAACAGCAAAGTTGCCGAAAAGGCCGCCAAGGAGGGCAAGGCCCCCTCTTCCAATCTCTCCCGCTTTGAAAAGGGCTGGATGACCGCCATGAAGGAATACAGCCGCGATCAGATCATCGAGAAGATCGACGCCTGGTATGCGGCCAATCCTGACAAGCAGGATATTCCCGTCATGAACGTCATCTGGTTCTCCCTTATCAAGCCTGCGCTGGCGGCCTCCAAGTAGGGCTGCCTGAGGAGTCTCCCATGAAAAAACTGTTTGCGGGCGCTCTGCTCGTGGTGATGTGTGTCGGCGGTCTGGGGTGCACCAATATGAGCCGCACCCAGCAGGGTGTGGCCAGCGGCGCGGCACTTGGCGCGCTGGGCGGTGCCGGTGTGGCGGCCATTGCGGGCGGTTCCGCCGGCTGGGGTGCGCTGGCCGGCGCCGGTGTGGGCGCGCTGGCCGGCGGCATTGTCGGCAACAGCCAGGAACACCGCAATCGCTACAACTGGTAGCAACGACGGCTTCTGAAAACACGAGGCGGGCTTCGGCCCGCCTTTTTTTGTGCCGGCTGCGCCGCGTATCGACAATGGCAGCGCTGCCGGGGCAAGGCCCGGCCGAAAACTGCCGTTGCCGGCAAGCGCGGGCCGGAGGCTATTCCGCCGCGGGGCTGACGCTCAAGGCCCCGTCCCTGTCCTCCTTCACCTCGAAGTGGCAGACGCCCTCGGTGCGGCTGCCGAGCACCTGCCCGAGGGCCGGAATGCCCACGCTGATGAGCTTGCGGAAATCGTCGATGCGGCCGGAAACCTGCATACGGGTCTGCCAGATCTGGCGTCCCGGCTGCCCCTTTTGCCGTTGGCGGGCTTCCAGTGCCAGGCGGGCGTGATAGATGGTCTGCACGCTGACCTCGGTGCGCATGACGCGCACGGAAAAGGCCCTGCCGTACCAGTAGAAGGTCTCATAATCAGGATAGCGCCAGGTGCGGATATGGGTGGTGGGTTCGCCCATGCCGTAGGACAGGCGTACCTCGTGGGCGGCCTGTGCGGGGGAATCGGCCAGCGTCATGCCGCGCGCGGCAAAGGCCGGACGGACGAGGGAACAGACTTCCTGAAAAAGCAGATCGTCGGCTTCCACGCCCAGCGAGGGATCGGGAATGAGAAAATAACTGCCGCTGGCCGGCGTCTCATCAGCCAGCGAGTCGATGGCCACGCCATAGGTGGTGGCGCAGCCGCTCAAGGCAAGACTCAGCAGCACGAGGCAGAGTGCGGCCAGACCCAACGGCGGACGGAATAACGCGGCAGACATGACTCAGCCTAGCCTGAAGCGGCAGGCAAGGCAAGCGCCCAGCCTGCCGCCCTTTTCGATCTGCGGGCCGTAGGCAATGGCCCCGATTCCTCGCGAACCGGGGCCGACTATCTAGATGGTGATGAGTTCGTATGCGGCGCGCCCCATGCCCAGTTCGCGCATGTATTCGAGCTGGCGCAGACCGCTGCGGCTTTCAATGCGCTCCACCAGATCGCGGCGCTGGGCTTCGGGCAGGGCGTAGACCATGTCCACCGAGGCCTGATCCACGGCCAGAATATCCGTGGAAGCCAGAATGCCGATGTCCGGGGCCGTGGGCTTGGCCGCGCTTGTCCCGGCACAGTCGCAGTCCACGGAAAGATTGCGCAGCACATTGATGTAGACCATGCGCGGGCCGAAATGATCCGTGATGGCCTTGCCGCCCTCCACCATACGTTCCATGAAGCGGGGGCCGCCCGCCCAGAGCTGCGAGCCGTCGCGGTGCAGCTGCTCCTTGCCCACCTTGCCTGAGGCGCAGCCGATGGCGATATTCTTGAGCGAACCGCCGAAACCGCCCATGACGTGCCCCTTGAAATGGGTCAGCACCAACATGGAATCATAGTTGAGCAGGTGCTTGCCCACGGCCAGCTCCTTGATCCACTTGCCGCCCCTGACAGGCAGCCGGGCATCGCCTTCCGCATCCATGATGTCCACCGGGCAGAAAGTCCAGCCGTTGACGCGCAGGGTTTCCCGATGCCCTTCCGTGGTCTGGCGGGGACTGCTGTAAAGGACGTTGCATTCCACGATGGTGGATTGCGGCACCTGCGGCAGAAGTGCCTTCACCCATTCCCGGGGCAGGATGTTCGGCCCCTCGGGTTCGCCGGTATGCAGCTTGACGGCCACCCTGCCCTGCAGGGGCGCGGCCACGCGCTCATAAATGCGGCACAGGCCCCCGGCGCTGAGGTCGCGGGTGAAAAAAACCTGAGCCTTGCCGTTTGAGGCGGCCTCGGCTGCCGTGGCGGCGGCGGGGACAAGCCCGCCCGCCATGCAGGCCCCCAGCGTCAGGCTGCCGGCCTTGAGAAAATGACGGCGCGATATGCGTGCGAACATGGCATCATCCTCCCGGTGCGTTTTTTCTTTCCTCTACCCGGCGGGCGCACAAAAGACCAGACCCGATTGCCTCATTTTCTTGCCTGATCCGCTCAATCTGTTCCGCGGGCGCCACGCGGGGGCGATCAGAAGCGAAAATCGCGCTCTCCCCGCGCAATGCCCTCAAGGTAGGCTCTGGCCCGTTCCCGCACCTTGTTGCCCGGGATGCGGGTCAGCTCCCGTTCGATGAGCCTACGTCCCAACTCCCGCGTACCGGGGGCGGCGTAGTCCTCCAGATATTCGGCCAGGGTCAGCAGGGCATTGGGATGACAGCAATTCAGTATCTGACGGCTTTTGCAGAGGGCCATGAAGCGATCCCCCGTGCGTCCTTCGCGATAACAGGCCGTACAGAAGCTGGGAATGTGCCCCTGTTCCATGAGCCAGGCCACCACCTCATCGAGGCTGCGCCGGTCGCTGACATCAAATTGGGCGGAATTCTCCTCGGGATCTTCCGGCCGGTCATAGCCGCCCACGCTGGTGCGGGATGCGCCGCTGATCTGCGACACGCCCAGCGGCAGCACCCGTTCCCGCACGGCCTGACTTTCGCGGGTGGAGATGATCATGCCCGTATAGGGCACGGCCACACGGATGCAGGCGCAGATCCGGGCAAAGGTTTCGTCGTCGATGCCGTTGGCGAAGGCGGCAGGATCAATGTCGTCGGCCCGCTTGATGCGCGGCACGCTGATGGTGTGCGGGCCCACGCCGAACGCGGCTTCCAGATGCTCAGCATGCATGAGCAGGGCCGCGAATTCATAAGAATAGCTCTCCAGTCCGAAGAGCACCCCCAGACCCACGTCGTCAATGCCGCCCCGCATGGCGCGATCCATAGCCTCGGTGTGCCAGGCGTAATCGTGCTTGGGGCCGGCGGGATGCAGTTTTTCGTAGCTTTCCTTGTGGTAGGTTTCCTGAAAAAGAATGTAGGTGCCGATGCCCGCCTGACGCAGAAGGCGGTATTCCTCCACCGTGGTGGCAGCGATGTTGACGTTGACGCGTCGGATGGCCCCGTTCTTGTGGCGGATGCCGTAAATGGTGTCAATGCACTCGAGGATGTATTCGATGGGGTTCTGCGTCGGGTGCTCGCCCGCTTCCAGGGCCAGCCGCTTGTGGCCCATGTCCTGCAGGGCGATGACTTCGCGTCTCAATTCCGCCTGTGTGAGCTTCTTGCGGGCAATATGCCGGTTTTTGGCATGATAGGGGCAATAGACGCAGCTGTTGACGCAGTAGTTGGACAGATAGAGCGGCGCGAACATGACAATGCGGTTGCCGTAGAAGTCCAGCTTGATCTGATGGGCCAGACGGTAGAGTTCCGCTGTTTTTTCCGGCAGCTCGCAGGCCAGCAGCACCGAGGCCTCACGATGGGTCAGGCCCTTGCGCAGGGCGGCGCGGGCCAGAATCTCGTCCAGCAGGGCCGCGTCCCGGGCATGTGCCCGCGCATGGTCCAGCGTGGCCATGACTTCCGCGTGATCGATAAATTCTTCCGCATGCGGCGATGCGACATCGTACATGACAAGCCTCCCGGCATGATGATGACAGGGCGTTTCCGTCGTTTCGGTCGCCGTGCGCATGGCGGGCGCGCCGGGGCCTGTGGGCGGCAACAAGCATTCCGGCGGCAAGTGTGCCCATGATGCGGGCTTTTGGCAAGCCGGATGCAGGCGTGCGGGCAGCGCAGACAGGGCGAAAAAAAAGCCCTTGCGGGAGCAAGGGCAAATACGCTGGAGCGGGAGACGGGATTTGAACCCGCGACTTCAACCTTGGCAAGGTTGCACTCTACCACTGAGTTACTCCCGCGCGGGGGCGGCGAGGCCGCTATGAGAGGAAAACGAAACGGTTTCCGGTAACATCTGGAGCGGGAAACGGGATTTGAACCCGCAACCTTCAGCTTGGGAAGCTGACACTCTACCGTTGAGTTATTCCCGCCGGCAAAGGGACAGAGCTTCTGGAGCGGGAGACGGGATTTGAACCCGCGACTTCAACCTTGGCAAGGTTGCACTCTACCACTGAGTTACTCCCGCAGCAGGAAACCGTCCGACGATGAATTTTTTGGAGGCGGCATCCAGATTTGAACTGGAGCATGGAGGTTTTGCAGACCTCTGCCTTACCGCTTGGCTATGCCGCCTCGGTGTTGGAGCGGGAGACGGGATTTGAACCCGCGACTTCAACCTTGGCAAGGTTGCACTCTACCACTGAGTTACTCCCGCTCAACGAAAAGGAACCTTACGCTCTCCCCTTTTTCTTGTCAACAAAGAATTGCGGCTTTTTTTTCGACAAATTTTTGGGGGCCTCGCCTACTTCTCCAGGCGCTTGTCGATGATGCGCTTGGCCTTGCCCTCGGAGCGCTCCAGAGAGTGCGGTTCCATGAGGCGCACCTTGGTGCTCACGCCGAGGAACTCCTTGATGGTCTTCTGAATGCGGCCTTCCAGGCTCTGCAGCTTGCGGATTTCGTCAGCAAAGAGGGCTTCATCCACTTCCACCTGAATTTCCAGGGTATCCAGATTGTGGACGCGATCCACCACCAGCTGATAATTGGGGGTAAGCCCTTCGCTTTCCATGAGGATGCTCTCGATCTGCTGCGGGAAGACGTTGACCCCGCGGATGATGAGCATGTCGTCGGAACGGCCCTTGATGCGGGTGAGCCGCACATGGGTGCGCCCGCAGCGACAGGGGGTATAGTCCAGACTGGTGATGTCGCGCGTGCGGTAGCGGATGAGGGGAATGCCCTCCTTGGTCAGGGTGGTGATGACCAGTTCGCCCGTTTCTCCGGCGGGCAGCACCTCGCCGGTGACGGGGTCGATGATTTCCGGCAGGAAATGGTCTTCCCAGAGGTGCATGCCGCACTTGGCGTCCAGGCACTCCATGGCCACCCCCGGCCCCATGACTTCCGACAGGCCGTAGATGTTCATGGCGTTGATGCCCATTTTCTGCTCGATGTCCTGCCGCATCTCCTCGGTCCAGGGTTCGGCGCCGAACACGCCGGTGCGCAGCGGCAGGTCACGGAAGTCGATGCCCGCTTCCTGTCCGGCTTCCCAGAGGTGCAGGGCATAGGACGGCGTACAGCACAGGGCCGTGGCCCCGAAGTCGCGCAGCAGATAGGCCTGCCGCCGGGTGGAGCCGCCGGAGGCGGGCACCACCGTGGCCCCCAGATGTTCCGCGCCGCCGTGCGCGCCGAGGCCGCCGGTGAACAGGCCGTAGCCGTAGGCCACATGCACGGTGTCCGTATGGTTGACCCCGGCGGCGGCCAGGCTGCGGGCCGCCACTTCGGCCCAGGTCTCCAGATCGCGCTGGGTATAGCCCACCACCACGGCCTTGCCCGTGGTGCCGCTGGAGGCGTGCAGGCGCACGATATTGTCGCGCGGCACGGCAAAGAGGCCGAAGGGATAGTAGTTGCGCAAATCCTGCTTTTCCGTGAAAGGCAGGAGCTTCAGATTGTCGAGGGACTTGATGTCGGCGGGCGTGATGCCGCTTTCTTCAAAGCGTTTGCGGTAAAAGGGCACATTGGCATACACGCGGGCGCAGAGATCCTGCAGGCGGCGCAGCTGCAGGGCCTCGAGGTCTTCACGGGGCAGGGTTTCCTGACGGATATTGAACAGCACGGCACTTCTCCTTGGGAAAAAATGGTACCTCTCTTGGCATGCCCCAAAAGCGGCGAGCGGTCAAGGATTTCCCCGGCGCAATCCATCCCGCGGCGCGGCACGGGCGCGTCCGTGCGACGAACGCGCGCTCGCCGCCCCGCCGGGATTGCCCTTGTGCGCGCTTTGCGGTATGTGCATGGTCATGCAAAACACGACTCCCAAAAAATATTCGTTGCTGCCCACTGCGGAAAAACTGGCCATCCTGAAAACCTGGCTGGAAGAACACAAGGCCCTCAAGGTCGAGAGCATCGATCTCGCCGGTCAGGGTGCCTTTACCGACGCCCTGCTCATTGCCTCGGCCACATCGGTGCGTCATGCCCAGAGCCTTGCCGACGGCATTTCCGCCCTCTGCGGCGAGCAGAATTTCGAGTACCTGCGCATGGAAGGCTATACGGCCGGGCAGTGGATTCTGGTGGACTGCAACGATATCGTCATCAATATCTTTCAGGAAAGCGTCCGCGAACTCTACAAGCTGGAAGCCCTCTGGGGCGAAGGTACGGCGGCGCTCCTCGGTCGCGGAGACAATGCATGAAGCGTCCCACTCCCACCCTTCTTCTCATTCTGGACGGCTGGGGCATCGCCCCTGACGGGCCGAACAATGCGCCCGCCGCCGCCGCGACGCCCCGGCTGGATGCCCTGACCGCCGCCTGTCCGCACAGCCGGCTCATCGCCTCCGGGCGCGATGTGGGCCTGCCAGCCGGCTATATGGGCAATTCTGAGGTGGGGCATCTCAATATCGGCGCGGGCCGCATCGTCTATCAGGACATGACACGCATCGATGTGGCCCTCGAGGACGGTTCCTTCCAGAAAAATCCCGTGCTCCTCGACCTGCTGGGCAAGGTGCGCGCCTCGGGCGGCGTGCTGCATCTGGCGGGCCTGCTCTCCGATGGCGGCGTGCACAGCCACATCAGCCATCTTGAGGCCCTCTGCCGCATGGCGGCAGCGGCGGGCGTCGGCGCACGCATCCACTGCTTCATGGACGGGCGCGACACGCCGCCGCAAAGCGGGATTACCTATGTGCGGCAGCTCGAGGACGCCATCCGCGATCTGCCCGACGTGCGCATTGCCACCCTGACCGGGCGTTTCTATGCCATGGATCGCGACAAGCGTTGGGAACGGGTGGCCGAAGCCTGGAATCTGCTCGTTCACGGGCAGGGCGCGAGCGCGCCCGCTGCCGAGGCCGCCGTGGAAGCCTCCTACGCCGCCGGAGTCACCGATGAATTCATCAAACCGGTGGCCGTGGCGGGTTGCGATCAGGCCCGTGTGAGCGACGGGGACGGTCTCTTTTTCTTCAATTTCCGCGCGGATCGCATGCGCGAGCTGGCCCGGGCCTTCAGCATGGACGATTTCGACGGTTTTGATCGCGGGCAGCGTCCCCGCCTCTGCGGTCTCGCGTCCATGACGCCCTATGAGGCCGATTTTACCTTCCCCGTGGCCTTTCCCAAGGAAACGGTGCGTATGGGCCTCGGGGAGATCGTCTCGCTGGCGGGCCTGCGGCAGCTGCGTCTGGCCGAAACCGAAAAATACGCCCATGTGACCTACTTTTTCAACGGCGGACGTGAAGAACCCTTTGCCGGGGAAGATCGCATCCTTGTGGAATCGCCGCGCGATGTGGCCACCTATGACCTCAAGCCGGCCATGAGCGCCCGCGAGGTGACGGACAAGTTTGTGGAAGCCTGGAACAGCGGCCAATATGATCTGGTGGTCTGCAATCTGGCCAACGGCGACATGGTGGGCCATACCGGCAAGCGGGATGCCGCCGTGCAGGCCTGCGCCGTGGTGGATGAATGCGTGGGCCGCATGGCCGATGCCGTGCGCGCCCGTCAGGGCCGCATGCTGCTCATGGCCGATCACGGCAACTGCGAGGTGATGGTTTCCCCTGACGGCACGCCCCACACGGCCCACACCACCAATCCCGTGCCCTGCATCCTGCTGGAGCCGGATAACGGAACGCCCCTCGCCCTTGCCGACGGCAAGCTGGCCGATGTGGCCCCTACCCTGCTGCGCCTCTGGGACATGGAGATTCCCCCGGAAATGACCGGCATCCCGCTGGTTTCCTCAGGCACGGGGGCACGGCCATGAGCGCGCCGCAGCGCCCCCTGCAGCCCGTGGCCCCGGTGGGCATGGAGCTGGTCTTTTTCTACACCTGCCCGCAATGCGGCTGGCATGCCGCCGTGGGCAGTCCCGTGGAGGCCAAGCTCGTTCCCTGCGAATCCTGCGGCCTGCGCTTTCCCATCATCCCGGTGGAGGAGCACTACCTGCATTTCATGCGCATCATGACCGGAGGCGGCCTCGCCGCCGTTGACCCGGATTTTCTCTAGCCGCGCAGCGCCATGTGCATCATGAACGCCGTCAGGCGGCCTGCTTCACCGGGGAAGCAGGCCGCCTGACGTGTTTTGGCACTGTTTCGGCTTTGGCCGCACAGCCGTGAAACCTGAAACGAACAGCGCAGGCGTCGCGACCTAGCCGGCCTCCTGCCCTTCGGGCCGTCTGCTGCGACGCAGGGCCTGCCTGCCCTCCTTGACCAGCACCAGCGACAGGAGCAGCAAAAGCGCAGCAATGGCGATTTGCATACCTGCCACCACATCGCCGGTTCCGGCCAGCAGACGCGAACCCTGATCCCGGATGGTCAGCAGCAGCGAGGACAGGGTCACCAGCAGCATGAAGAACATGGGCAGGAGAAACATGCTGTTGCGGCGAGCCAGGTTCTGCAGCCAGCAGGCCACGGCCAGCAGGGCCAGTGCGGCCAGCAGCTGATTGGCCGCCCCGAAGAGGGGCCAGATCTTGGCATAGCCGCCAAAACCGAGGCTCATGCCCAGTGCCACGGTTATGATGGTCGCCACATACTTGTTGGTCAGCACGGCGCGCCAGCCCCGCGTATCCTCCACGCTCTGACCGGGCGCGAGCCAAAGTTCCTGAAACATGTAGCGGCCCAGACGGGTGGCCGTGTCCAGCGAGGTCAGGCAGAAGGTGGACACGGCAAGAATGATCAGGCCGTAGGTGGTACGGCGGGCCTCGGCGCTGTCCAGCCCCACGCAGGCCAGCATTTGCGAGAGTCCGTCGGCCAGCACCTGGGTCGGGGTCTGCGCGGTGAAGCTGTTGCCGTTCTGGGTGAAGATGTAGCCCACGGCAATGAGCGAGGCGATGCCCAGCGCGCTTTCGATGAGCATGGAACCGAAGCCCACCAGCCGGGCGTCGCGTTCGTTGTCCAGCTGCTTGGCCGTGGTGCCCGAGGCCACCAGCGAATGGAAGCCGGAAATGGCCCCGCAGGCCACGGTCACGAAAAGTACGGGAAAGAGATACTGCCCGTTGACTTCAAAGGCCGTGAAGGCTGGCAGTTCGATGACCGGATGCGCCGCCACGATGCCCACCACCGCCGCCAGCATCATGGCATAGAGCAGGAAGGAGCTGAGGTAGTCGCGGGGTTGCAGCAGAATCCAGACCGGCGCCACCGAGGCCAGCAGAATGTACAGACCGAGCAGGATCATCCACAGATTATAGCTCAGGAATACCGGGCAGCGCAGGCCGATGACGATGGCCGCCACGATCCCGGCAATACCCAGCACCGTGGCCCGGCCCAGCGGCATTTCCCAGCGGTAGACCAGCAGGCCGAAGATGACGGCCAGCACCATGAAGAGCATGGAGATGGTGGCCGTGGAACCGTTGACGGCATTGGGGACAAGCCCCCCGGCGGCATCCTGGGTAAAGCCGTTGAACGTGCCTGCCACGATGGAGGCAAAGGCCCCCACGACAAGAATCAGGGTCAGGAAGGAAAAGATGATGAACAGGCGTTTGGCGCGCAGGCCGATGCTGCCGGCAATGACCTCGCCGATGGAGCGGCCCTTGTTGCGCAGCGAGGCGAAAAGCGCCCCGAAATCATGCACCGCCCCGAAAAAGATGCCGCCGATGACGATCCAGAGAAAGCACGGCAGCCAGCCAAAAACAGCCGCCTGAATGGGGCCGTTGATGGGGCCGGCCCCGGCAATGGAGGAAAAGTGATGCCCGAGCACCACAGGGGCCTTGGACGGCACATAATCGATGCCGTCGCGCAGTTCATGAGCGGGGGTACGCCGGGAAGGGTCAATGCCCCACACCTTTTCCAGCCAGCGGCCATAGATGAAATAGCCTGCCGCCAGCAGGGCAAAGCCGCCCAGCAGCAAATACAGTGAATTCATGCTTTCCACTCCGTCAGGGTAAAACATCCTTGCAGGGCGGCGCGGACAAGGGAGGCAAGCGACTTGCGGGCCGCCGCATTGCTCACCAGCCGGCCCGGGCCGGGCGCACCGCCCTCCCCTGCTCTTTCCGGCACAGCGACAACGCAGGCCCGCAGCCGCATCCAGCCGCGCAGCCCCCACCAGAAACTCTTGCTGTAGCGCGTGCGTCGCACCGCATGCGCCACCTCGGCATCCAGCGTGCGGCAGAGGACAAGCAGGCTCACATAGGAAACCATGTGCTCGTCATGGGGGCGTATCTGCTCCCGGCCCCGCGTCAGCCCGTCCTCATGGATAGCGCGCCACCGGCTCATGTCAAGATGCGGCAGGATGTAGACAAAAAGATGCTCATGGCTCTCAGCCGCCCAGAGCGTGGCCCGTTTCGACAAAATGTAGCCTTCCCCGCGCTGGTGAAAGGCGGCGTGGGCCTGCAACGGCCCGGCTCCCTCGTGATGGTGCACAGTAAAGCCTGCCCGTTCGCATACGTCGAGCAGTGCCGCAAGCGGCTGCCGCAATGGGGCGGAATCATTGTTCGGGGCGTCCGTCTGAGCAAAAAACGGCATGGCGCTATCCTTTGCGCGCGGGCCGCAAATGCCCCACCGTACCGCGAGCGAGGACGCCGGGAACGGCAGCGGCCCATGCCGCGCGCGTCACGCCCTGTTCTGTAAAAGATTCCCGTCAAACGGGCAAGGGCGTCTGCGACCACGCGCCCTCCGCAACCAAAGGGCTTTGGGGCCTGTCAACACATTTCGCGACCTGTTTGGGGGGAAGGGGAACCCCCTCGCTCTGCTGTCGATGTCCATAAGGCATCTTTGCCGTCCAACGGGCACGGCCTGCGGCCGCCGCCGGCGCTGGAGGGAGTTCCTTTCCCCCAAGCCCCATCCCTTCCCCAGCACGCTTTGAGCAGGGGAAGGGATGGGGCTTGGGGCGCAGCGTCGCTCAGGGCAGACGGAGCATGTACGGCTAATTTGTTTTATCTATTGAAATAATTTGTAAAATTTGTGTTAACAGGCCCTGGCCGGGCGTACGGGGAACGGGCACGATGGCCCGGCCTGTGCGGGGCGGATGCTCAGGGCGCGCCGGGCGACTTGCCCCTGTCCTTGTCCGGCGCCGTGTCCCTGTCCTTGTCCTGCGCCGTATCCTTGTCCGGCGTCAGGTTCGGCGTCATGGCCGACGGGTCATATCTGTTCCGGGCCACACACTTGCCCTTTTCAAGGTACAGGTCGAGCGGCGGAATGATGGCCGACAGTTCTTCCACCGTCTCTGCCCGGGCGACCCGCTTCTCCATTGCCGTGCTGGCCTCGTAATAGTCATAATAGTTGCCGCCCCAGTAAAGCTCGGTCAGCTTTTCTGCCGGGAAGTTCCGGGTTACCCAATCGTTCGCGGTGCATACCCCCAGCCGCAGGACCTGCTCCATGGCGGTACAGTCCCCCTGTTTTTCCAGATACTTGGCCAGCCAATCGACATAATAGGGGCTGACGCCCCGCCTGCGCACGGCGCAACCGTAGTAATGCCGAATGGGCTTGTCCAGCACGGAGGCCAGCTCAGGCAGTCGTTCGGCATAACGTATGAGCCTCTGCCCCAGCTGCGCCTGTACTTCCCAGTTGCCGCCGGTATCCGCCAGCTCCTTGTGACGGCGCACATGCCGCAGATTGATGAAGAGTGGCTTGGCCGGGTCATGGAAGAAAAAGGTGCCGCCGCGCTGGCGCTCCACACCGTCGCTGCTGCAAGGAGGCAGATTTTTCCACATACCGGCAAGTTCCTTGTACAGGGCGGCCTGGCGGGCCGGGCTGCGCAATTCGGCCAGGGTCGGGACGAGCTTGTCAAACTCCGGCCAGGGTTGGGGCTGGGGCAAAAAATAGGTGCCGTTATAGGGATCAAGCTCGCTGGGCTTGTTTCCGTGCAAGGTGGGATCCCTGCCGGGGATGCGCCAGAAGTTGACGTAGAGATCCCTGAAGGTGTCGATTTTCCAGCCTGTTACCGGATTGTAAAAAAGACTCAGTTCCGAATTTTTCGAAGGATCTTTTTGGTATTTGGACGGATTGCGTCCCACATAATACTCCGTCAGGGCCTCCTCTTCATCGCCGGAAATAATGGGCGCGCAATCCACGACGTTATCATGCAGCAGCGCCACGGCCTCCAGTACGCCCCCTCGTGCCGCTTGCCTCAGGGTCTGTTCGCCTTCAACGGGCTTGTCCAGCAGATTCCACTGATAGATGCCGAGGATCCCGAGGCCGCGCACGTCCTGCGCCGCCGCACAGCGGGCATAGAACAGCCCCCACTCGATCCAGCGCCCGTGCGTGTGCGGGTTGGAATATTGCCTGGCCAAGGAATACAGGGCCCGCGCCATCTCCACCTGCGCCAGGGCGTCGCCCGCGTCAGCCTCATCACGCAGGGCGACCCACGACAGCCGGTCTCGGATATCCTTTTCGGTGGCCCAGCGAGAACCCGTGCGAGGGGGAGGACACTGCGCCGGAATCTCCTGATCCAGGCGGAAAATTTCCTTCACATTGGCGTCGTAGGTCTTCCATTCTCTTTCGGCTTTTTCGCGCCATGCCTTTTCCCGCATGGCAATGAACGGCTTTTCAAACCACAAGGGGCCTCTGTGGACAAGGAGGCCGCCGCTGCAGCCCCCGGTGCCACCCACCACCGTCAACAGCAGGCACAGCAGGAGGGCACGGCGAAACAGGGTTCGTTTGGGGATACGGATGTTGCGGCGCATCGGCACAGACCTCAGGCGTTGTTCAGGACACGGGCAGGGCATGGGGCGGCACGGGGCGGCGTCCGAACGGCCATGTGGCTGACGGCATGAATCATATGCCCGCTCGCGCGCCTCCTCGCATACCGGATGAAAAGCGCTAAAAGTCGAGCAGATGCCGGCAGCATGGATTGACACGCCGGCTTGTGCACGCAGCGGCATCGGGCCACTCGCCCGCATGCAAGCGCACCGGCAGGCGTCCCGGTACGGCCCGCAAACAGGGGGGCGTCCGACGCCTTTGCCCGGTTTCGCGCACTTGCCGCAGCGCAAGGGCGGCGAACAGCATGCAGCCGTCGCAAAGCTGCGTGCTTTTCTGGCACGTTGCATACAACTACTTCCTTTTTGTTGAAAAATCAAGGAGGTTGCCCGAGACCGGACGGGTTGGCGTGCTCTGCCCGGTGGGCACAGAAGCTGACAGCAGGACAGAGAACAGGCGGGACGTGCCGCCACCGCCGCGCTCAGTTACGCATCGGTGGCTCATGCCCAGTGTTTCATGGGAGATGGGCTTCCCTTCGCCGCCGGGCCTGCCATCTGCGGATATGCCGTGGGCAGCGCCTTCCCCATGCCAGCCCCAGTGCGCCGCTTTTCCCGCACCGCCGCCCAGAACGGCTTGATCCGCACCCGCCGACAGGGCAACGCTTTTATTTTATATAAATTATATCAACATGTTAAAAAAATTGCAAAAAAAAAATCCTCCAAAGAAAATCTTTTTGATTGACAATGGGGGACGAGTTGCGTAGCTTCCTCCTTGCGCGTTGGGCTGTCGTTCAATTGGCAGGACGGCGGATTCTGGCTCCGCTAATCAAGGTTCGAGTCCTTGCAGCCCAGCCAACACAACTTCATAGAGCGTCCCCATCGTCTAGCCGGCCCAGGACAACGGCCTTTCACGCCGTCGACAG
>NHCFC04200__coassemble_440_pt1 | contig 55406 bp, 42 predicted proteins | sample NHCFC04200__metabat2_low_PE_055 | metagenome-assembled genome bin NHCFC04200
CCGCAGCCAAACTCTGCACAAAAAAACAGGCCGGGCATCACCGCCCGGCCCGCCTGTTCTTCCCTGCGGAACGCCCAAGGCGGGGCCGCCTCCCCTGCGGGGAGTGACGGCCCCTCATAACCTCCCCTCACCGGCGACACACGGCCACTGGGTCTTCGTTGAACAGATCGAGGACATCGTCGTCGCCCAAGCCCAGGTCGACCTTCTCTGCGAGCTTGCCGGTCCAGTACATGACCATGTCGCGGCCGCTGCCGTCATTAGGCCACTTGGCGGCAAAGGCCGCACCACGAGCGTTTGCACCAGGGTTGCTGGCACTTGGCGCTGACACCGCTAGCAGCTCCTCTTTGCTCGGAAGGTTCGTTGCAGGCTGGTATTCGTAGTTGTCGGACTCGTAGCTCCCCCCACACGCAACTACCGCGTCCGTCCAAGTCATGTTGCGCAAGGGCGTTGCAAACACCGCCAGCGGCCCCTTGCCGAACGTCACCGTCGTTTCCGCCGTATACGGCTGCCCGTTATATGTGACCGTCGCCCTTACCGTCACCGTCCGTTCTCCCACAATGTCCGTCAGATATGCCGTTTTGCCGTCGGGGGCATTGTCTGCCGGGGCGGCCATGTCGTTCTCGGCGTCAGCGTCAAAGGTAAGGCTGAGGGGCGTCTGCCCCCACGTCAGGCCGTTGCACGCACTCGCCCCTCGCCTCCATGCCGCGCAGGAGACCGTGGAAGAAGCCACACTCCACGTCACGTCGCCATCGCCGAGCTGGACTTCTTGCCCGTCGATTGTCAAGGTCGCCGTCAGGGTGATGGTCTGGTAGTTGTCACTGCCAAAGGGCGTATCCTTGCCGCCGCCACTGGCTGTCAGGGACAGGGGGGAGGCCGTGGCGGCGTTGAGCGTGATAGTCTGTTCGTTTTCCCCGGCGCGCATGTGCAGCGTCAGCGGCCCGGCCACGGGACTGGCGATGGACACGATGAAGCGGCCCTGCCTGTCCGTGACGTAGCTGTGCGACGCCACGGCCGCATGGGCCTCGCGCACGCCCAACAGTCCGCCCAGCAACTCCCCGGCCAGCGCAAAAAGACTGCGGGCGGGCGACGGCGCGGCGGCCAGCGTCACGCCGTCGGCGCTGACATGCACGGTTTTGCCCGCCCACGGCCCGCCGAAGCCGTCCGTCACGCGGAAGGCAAAGGCATTGGCCCGCCCGGGCACCGGCCCGAGATATTCGATGCGCCCGGAATTTTTCGCCCGGTATTCCAGAATGATCCGATTTTCGCGATCCACGAATTCATGCCGCGAGCCGGACACGGTACGCAGTTCCGCCACCTTGGCATGGCTGGTCTGTTCCTCCCACGGCATGCCGAAATGCCAGGTGAATTGCAGGCCGAATTCCGTATCCGTCTTGCCGCGTTCCGTGCTGCGCTGCCGGGCAAAGGCCGAGAGCAGCGGAATGGGCGTATATTCCACCCCGTATGACCAGACGCGGGGGTCCTTTTCCAGATCGTCGACCGAGCCGTACATGGCCACATGGTCGCCGTACCACTGGCTGAACGCGCCGGTCAGCGCCACATTGCGATAAAAGGGCAGATAGGCCTTGGCCCGCGCATCCCAGCCCCGGGCCGGGCGTTCCTCGATAAAGTTGCCGTCAAAGTCGCGGGAATCCTTCCAGTCCGAGAGCGGCGCATAGTAGTTGGCCGCCAGATGGAACCAGTCGTACTGCGCTTCCACGCCCGCGCCGCCGCGCTGGTGCGAGCGGCTGAAATCATTGTCGAAAAAGATGTTCCAACCCAGCATGAGGTTGCCCGCGTCCTCCATGCTTGACGCAAGGGGGAACCAGCGGTGCCCGAGGCCGAAATTGCCGATCCAGCGTTGGGAGCCGTCCTCCTCGCCGCCGGAAACGTCCATGCTGCGCGCGCCGATCTGGGTGAACAGGGTATGGCGCGGCGCATCCCAGAACGGCAGCAGCACGTCCCCTTCCCCGGAAAAGCGCCCGTCCCGGTCAAGCTGGAAATTGAGCCGCGCGCGGCCATTGTCCGCAAGGCCGGACAGCACGGCTTCCCCGGCGGAATTGAGCATGCCCATGCCGTAGTTCAGGCCGCGTTCCAGCGCCATGTCAAAGGGATTGAGATTGTCCAGCGTGCGGAAGCCGTTGTTGTCCCGGCGGCGGCCGCTGAACTCCTCGCCGGGCCGCGCCCGCAGGATGTCGTCGGGCGGCCCGGCAAGCCCCCCGTTCGCGCCCATGAGGCCCGCGCCCATGTAGGCTTGCGCCTGCCGCCCGTCAAAGGCGTCGGCGCTGCCCGCCCGGCGCGCCGTGCCGTCCTGATGATAGCCCAGCCCCTCGTCCCGCGCGCCGCTTGACGGCGCAAGGCCCGGCAGGCCCATGAACGAGGCCACGACATTGAGCAGGGCCGCATCCAGCCCGCGCGGCGCCTCCCGGCCCGCCTCCCCGGCCCGGTCGGCCTCCTCCGGCCCGACGGCGGCAGGGGCGGCAACGCCCGGTCGCGCGGCAGGCCCGCCCCGCCCGGTCGTCAGGCCGGAGGCTTCCCCGGCCCCGTCCTGTTTGCGGGCCACGCAGCCGCCCAGCGGCACGGGCAAGATCAGGGCCGCCACCAGCGCCCAGACCAGCAATACACGACACGGCAACAGACGATCAGATCTCATGACGGCAGACCTCCGGGCAACAAAAAAGGCCCTGTCCCCCGCAAGGGACAAGGCCATGTTTCCTGAATGCGAAAAAAACGCGCAAGGCCGCGCGGCGCGCAAACGCGCTTACGCTACGACGAACGCGGGTAGGTAGATGCAAGAATCATACTATCGCACGCCCCAGAGCCGACGCCCGCCGCGCCCGCCGTCCCTTTGCCTGCCTTTTCCTCCATGAATGCTCCTCCCGGCAGCACAATAGACGAATTTGACCGATATGTAAAGAACTTGTGAGCCTGCCGCGCGCCACGCCACGGGGGACGGGCGGGGTGTTTTTTTCGTGGGGGGAAGGCCCGGCGGCATGTTGCTGTTTTTTTTCGTGGGGGGAAGGCCCCCCATCCCCCCAAAAACTTTCCTGCCTCCATGCCGAACGCCGCGCCCCCCAAGCCGTCCCCCGACCGCACCGCAGCCAAACTCTGCACAAAAAAACAGGCCGGGCATCACCGCCCGGCCCGCCTTTTTTGTGATGCCGCCGGGGGACCAGACAGATACGCGACGCCCTGCCGGGTCACGTCACTGCGGCAGTGACCCTGATAAAAGTTTGGGGAAGGGTGTGGGGGAGCGCGAGGGGGAGAGGGAGAACCGTTTTTCAAAACGGTTTCCCTCTCCCCCTCGCAACACACTGTTTTTCAAATATTTTTTGAAAATCGGGACTAGGCGTCGTAGGGATCAAGCAGGGCGTGCCAGCGGGGCAGGGCCTCATCGAGTTCCAGATAATCGGCGGGCAGACGCACCACATGCGGGTCGGCCAGACCGGCCCGCACATCCTCTAGCGAACCGGTGCGGCGCAGGCCCTCCACATCCTGCAGGGGACAGAGGTCGAAGTTGTCGTTGGGCCACATGACCATGACCGGCAGGCCGAGCAGGGAGGCTTCCAGGGCCACGGTGGTGGAATTGGAGGCCCAGACCAGCGTCCCGGCCTGCAGTTCGTCCTGAATCCTGCCGCTGACGATGCGCACCTTGTCCATGCTGTTGCCGAGCAGGGAGCGCAGCATGCCGTCCACGCTGAGGTAGGGGTGGGGCTTGACGATGATTTCGTATCCCTCGAGCAGGCCCTCATTGAGGGCGCGGGCCATGAGGCTGAGGTGATCGCGGGTTTCGTCCTCGAAGAAGCTGGTCACCAGCAGCAGGCGATGGGGCTTTTCGCCATTGTCCGGCACGGGCTGGCGGTCGGCAAGATAGAGGTAGCGCAGGGCTTCCACGACCTTGAGCCGATCTTCGGGCAGCCCGTTTTCCCGCCACTGGTTGGCCGCGCCGGAACCGTTGGCGCAGACGACATCGGGCTGGAAGAGGTTGCAATCTGGAGTGGTGAAGGTGCGGGGGTCGTCAAAGTAGCGGAAGTCCGTGGGCCGGATGGTGGAATGTTGCGCACCGAAAACCGGGCCGGAGCCGGTGAGGTTGCGGGCCTCGTGCGCACCGTGGGTGAGCATGCGTTCCCAGGGGCAGTTCTCCAGCGGGAAGGCGTACCATTCCTGCACGCCCACCAGACGGATGTAATTGCGGATGCCGCGATATTGCAGGCAGCGTTCCAAGCCGCGCCAGCCCCGGAAGGATTCGGCCCAGTCGCCTTCCAGATAATCCCAGAAGTTCATGCGCGAACCGGCAAAACGGAAGGCCTGCCGCACGTAGCGTTCCAGGCGGAAGCTGCGGTAGCTCAGGCGCAGATGCCGTCGCCAGGCCGCCACAAGATCGCGGAAGGAGAGAAATTCCTCCAGATAATGGAAGGACACGCCGTCCCGCTGTTCCTGCTGGAAGCGCTTGCGCAGGCGGATGCAGTCGCGGAACTTGAGTTCCGGCGAGGGGAAGCGCACGAAGAGCCAGCGAATCCACGGCCTGTCCGGGGCCTCGGCCGTGGGGTTGAGCATGTCGTGCAGCTTTTCCCAGTAACGGGAACGGAAGCGTCCGTCCTGCGCGGCATTCATGTCGATATTGGGGAAGTAGGTGGCAATGGTGGCCGATTTGCCCGGCGCGGCGGGCAGGGTGTAATGGCGGTTCTTCACCACATAGGGCAGGGCGCGGCGCACGTTCCACCACCAGTGGGCGTAACGGGCCACCACGCGCAGCATGGCCGGGCAGGCGTCGTAGATGCGGCGCAGGCGGGACTTCTCGTGCACGGGCGGCTGGTTGGGTTCGTGAAATTCCACGAACATGCGGCCCGTGGCCCGGCAGTAGTTGGCGAGGGTGTGCCGCAGCAGGGCATCCCCGCCGGACAGGCGCAGGATGGTATACTTGCCCTCATCCAGCAATTTTTCCAGCGCGCGCAGCTTGTAGACCTCATAGAGGTGGGGGGTCATCTTGGGGTGACGCTCAAAGAGCAGGGAGCACCACCACATGGACAGGGTTTCCCCGGCCTTGAGGTGGGTATGGAGCTGCCAGCCGGAAATGGACATGCGGCCCATGTCGTAGGCCCAGCGCATATGCTCCTCGCGAATTTCCCGGATTTGCCCGTTCATGAGCGCCGGAATGGAAAATTCGCCTTCCGGCACGTCCCAGCGGTTCCAGTGCGCCACATCGGTGGGCGTTCCGTCCTGAAATTCCGGCGGGAAGGTGGTTTTCTCCACAAGCAGGGTCAGTTCTTTCATACGCTCTCCTTTCTGAAAAGCGGCCCGCCCTCAGGCGGACAGCGCCGCGGCGATGGTTGTCGCATACGGCGGCTTGAGTAGGCCTTTTTCGGTAATGATGCCGCTGATGAAGGCAGCGGGGGTCACGTCAAAGGCAAAATTGTAGACCGGCACGCCGTCGGGGCAGACCTGCCGCCCTCCCAGACAGCGAACCTCGTCGGCCGGGCGTTCCTCGATGGGGATGGCCGATCCGTCCGGCGTGGCGGGGTCAATGGTCGAAAGCGGCGCGGCCACATAGAAGGGAATGCCGAAATGCCGGGCCAGCAGGGCCACGCCGCAGGTGCCGATCTTGTTGGCGGTATCGCCGTTGGCCGCGATGCGGTCGGCCCCCACCACCACCACGTCCACCATGCCCCGGCCCATGAGCAGGGCGCAGGCATTGTCGCAGGCGACGGTCACCTCGATGCCGTCCCGCTGCAGCTCCCAGGCGGTGAGGCGCGCGCCCTGCAGGAAGGGACGGGTTTCATCGGCAATGACCCGCAGCCGCTTGCCCGCCTCGCGCGCCGCCCGGATGACGCCGAGGGCCGTGCCGTAACCGGCGGTGGCCAGCGCCCCGGCATTGCAATGGGTCAGCACGGTCTGCCCGTCGCCGATGACGCCCTCTCCGGCCCGGCCGATGGCCCGGCAAATGGCGATGTCCTCGGCCTGCATGGCAAGGGCCTCGTCCTTGATGCGCTCCAGCAGGGCGGCGGCGTCCATGTCGCCGGCGGCCCGCCACAGGCGGCGGATGCGATCCACGCCCCAGCGCAGATTGACGGCCGTGGGCCGGGCAGCAGCCAGCACATCCAGCGCGGCGTCATAGGCCGCGCGCCAGTCGCCCCCGCCGCGCCTGAGGATTTCGGCCAGGGCCAGCGCGGCCCCGAAGCCCGCCGTCACGCCGATGGCCGGCGCGCCGCGCACCACCATGACCTGCAGCGCCTCCACCACGTCGGCCAGCGTGCGGCAGACGACAATGCGCTCCTCAGTGGGCAGCAGGCGCTGATCCAGCAGATGCAGCTCGCACTGTTCACGGTCAAAACGAATATGATCTTCCATACTTCTCCCGGACGTGGCAGACACGACGAAAAGCACCGTCGTCCCGCCGCGTGTGCGGCAATATAGCGCAGGAGCCGCCGACAGGTAAAGATGACTTTACAAGGCGGCGCGGGGCTGGATATGATATTCCGCTGGCAGCGCGGACGCCGCGTCCCAATCCACGGCTGCCGCATGACGGGCCTCCGGCCCGCGGGAGAATCTATGTCGGAACAGAGCAACAAACCGCTGGTCATCGGTCTGGCCGGCTTCGGCACGGTGGGCGGCGGTCTGGCCCGCCTTCTGGAAGAGAATGCGGATCTCATCCGCCGTCGCGGCGGGCGCGACATGATCGTGAAAAAGGTGCTGGTGCGCCATGCGGGCAAGGCCCGCAACGTGGCCCTGCCGCCCGGCGCGGAACTGACCACCGATCCCGCCGCCCTCACCGATGATCCCGAAATCGACGTGCTCGTGGAACTCATGGGCGGCATCGAGGCCCCGGGCAAAATCATTGATCGCGCGCTGGACATGGGCAAGCATGTGGTGACCGCCAACAAGGCCCTGCTGGCCGAAAAGGGCCTCGCCCTGCTGGAAAAGGCCCGGGACAAGGACCGCATTCTGCGTTACGAGGCCAGCGTGGCCGGAGCCATTCCCGTGGTGGCCGCCCTCAAGGAGAGCCTTGCGGGCAATCGCATCGCCTCGCTGGTGGGCATCCTCAACGGCACGAGCAATTATATCCTGTCCGAAATGACCAGCAACGGGCTGGATTTCAACGTGGCCCTCAAGCAGGCCCAGGAACTGGGCTATGCCGAGGCCGATCCCACCCTCGACATCGACGGCCATGACGCGGCCCACAAGCTGACCATCCTCATCCAGCTGGCCTACGGGGCCTATTATCCCTTCACGGCCATGCCCGTGCGCGGCATTCGCGGCCTCTCCGGCATGGACATCCGCCTTGCCCGTGAATTTGGCTACCGCATCAAGCTCATTGCCCAGGTGCGCGAATGCGATCATCAGCCGGGAGAGTCCCCGCGTCTGGAAGCGGGCGTCTTTCCGGCGCTGGTGCATCACACCCTCCTGCTGGCCCGCGTGGGCGGCGTCTACAATGCCGTGCGCGTGGAAAGCAATGCCGCCGGCTCGCTCTTCTTCCACGGGCGCGGGGCGGGCGATCTGCCCACCGCCGGGGCGGTGCTGGCCGATCTGGTGGCCGTGGCCCGCGAAGAACGGCCCAACAATACCGGCTTCGTCTCGCCGCGTCTGGAAGCGGCGGCCGTGGTGCCGCCCGAGGAATGGCGCTCCTGCTATTATGTGCGCCTCATGGTGGACGACGCCCCGGGCGTGCTGCGCGATCTGGCGGGCTGCATGGCCGACGAGGGCATCAGCCTCGCCCAGGTCATCCAGAAGTCCGACGAGGGCAACGGCGTGCCGCTGGTCTTCATGACCCACGAAACCACGGAAGAGGCCATGAGCCGCGCCCTGCAACATTCCCTTGATCGGGGCATGCTGCGCGAACCCGCGGTCTATTTCCGCGTGGTCGGGTAATTTTCTGTGCCGGGGAGGCCGCGCGGCTTCCCCGGCTGACGCCCCCAACCGCCGGAGGCCCCATGCTGACGCTGGAAATCCGCACCAAAGAGCGCTGCGGCATGTACGACATCACCCGCGACGTGCGGGAACTCGTGCGGCAGGCGCTCACGACCTTTCCCGGCCCGCGCGACGGCGCGCTGGCCCTCTTCTGCCCGCACACCACCTGCGGCCTGACGGTCAACGAGGGCGCCGATCCCGACGTATGCCGCGACATGGTGGGCTTTTTCCGCCGCCTTGTGCCGCAGGATCCCGCCTTTGCCCATGCCGAGGGCAACAGCGACGCCCACATCAAATGCACATTGCACGGCCCGTCCCTGCTGCTCCTTGTGGCAGACGGCGAACTGCAGCTCGGCACCTGGCAGGCCGTCTATCTCTGCGAGGGCGACGGCCCCCGCCGCCGTTCCGTCTGGGCGCAGTGGCTGCCCGGCCCGCGCTGATCGCCGCCTGCGCCCGCCCTCCCGCGCCGTCCCTGCCGCACGGGGCGCATGGCCGCGTCCTTGCCCCCTTACCCGCTTTGCCGCGAGGTGTTCCATGAGCATGCCCCACGATGTCAATCTCATCCTGACCCTGGCAGGCGGCCTGACCGCTGCCACGGCCCTGGGCTTCGTCACCCAGAAACTGCGCCTCTCGCCGCTGGTGGGCTACCTGCTGGCCGGGGTGCTGGTGGGGCCGTATTCGCCGGGCTTTGTGGCGGACGCCTCCACAGCCTCGCAATGCGCGGAAATCGGCATCATCCTGCTCATGTTCGGGGTGGGCCTGCATTTTCATCTCAAGGATCTGCTGGCCGTGCGCCATATCGCGGTCAGCGGCGCGCTCATCCAGATCGCGGCGGCCACGCTGGCCGGAGCCGCCGTCTTCTGCCTGCTGGGCGGCGGCCTTGTGCCCGGACTGATCTTCGGCATGTCCATCTCCGTGGCCAGTACCGTGGTGCTCACCCGCGTCATGGGCGACAACGGCCTGCTCCACACCCGCGCCGGTCATGTGGCGCTGGGCTGGCTGGTGGTGGAGGATCTCTTCACCATCCTGCTGCTGGTGCTGCTGCCCTCCTTCCTCTCGCCGGAGGCCGGGCCGCTCTGGCTGACGCTGGCCCTGACCCTGCTCAAGCTGGCGGGCCTCACGGCCTTCATGCTGCTGGCCGGACAAAAGCTCATCCCCCTGCTGCTCGGCTGGGTGGCCCGCACCGGCACGCGCGATCTCTTCACCCTCGCCGTGCTGGCGCTGGCGCTGGGCATTGCCGTGGGCGCGGCCCTGCTCTTTGACGCCTCCATGGCGCTCGGGGCCTTTCTGGCCGGCATGGTGGTGGGCCAATCGGACTTCAGCGCCCGCGCCGCCGCCGAGGCCCTGCCCCTGCGCGACGCCTTTGCCGTGCTTTTCTTCGTCTCCGTGGGCATGCTCTTCAATCCGCTGGCCCTGCTGGACGACTGGCCGCTCATGCTCCTGACCTTCGGCATCATCGTCCTCGTCAAGCCCATGACCGCCTTCACCGTCTGCCGCCTTTTCCGGCGGCCGCCGCGCGAGGCCCTGGCCGTGGGTCTCTCCCTCGGACAGATCGGCGAATTTTCCTTCATTCTCGCCGGAGTCGGGGCGAGCTACGGCATCTTCGGCCCGGAAGTCAACAATGCCGTCATTCCGGCGGCCATTCTGTCCATTACCCTGAACCCCCTGCTCTTTCCGCAGCTCGAACGCCTCTCCCGCTGGCTGGAAGCCCGCCGCCCGGCCTTTGTGCCCGAAACCCACGAGGCCGAAAGCGCCACGCCCGGCGACGTCATCGTGGTGGGCTACGGCCCCACGGGCGAGGCCCTCTGCCGCATCCTCGAGGACTTTCACCTGCGTCCCGTCATCATCGAGGCCAATATCGACACCGTGCGCCGCCTGCGCCGGGAGGGCCGCCACGCCCTGCACGGCAATGCCACCCAGGCCGAAGTCCTGCTTCAGGCCGGGCTGGCCGACGCCGCGGCCCTGCTCCTGACTTCATCCGGCATTCCGGCGGCCGAGGTCGTCAGCATCGCCCGGAGCATCAATCCGCGCGTGCGCATCTGGGCGCATACCGCCTATCTGAGTCAGGCCCGCGCCCTGCGCGAACAGGGCGTGCAGGATGCCTTCAGCGGCGAGGGCGAAGTGGCGCTAGCCCTTTCCGCCGCCCTGCTGCGGGAACTGGGCGCGGCCCCGGCCTTCATCGACGCCGAACGGGATCGTCTGCGCTCCCGCTGGCAGCTTTCCGCCGCCGGGCCGGAAGCAACGTCCGCCACGGGTCGGCCCCCGTCCGGCTCGCCGTCCTGAGGCCCGGCTTTCCGGCAAACGGCCATCCCCCGCACGCGCCGCCCTGACAGGAGACCGCCGTGATCGTGCATCTGGACATGGACGCCTTTTTCGCCTCCGTGGAGCAGCTCGACCATCCCGAACTGCGCGGCAAGCCGGTCATCATCGGCGGCGGCAGCCGGGGCGTGGTCTCCACCGCCTCCTACGAAGCCCGCGTCTACGGCGTGCGCTCGGCCATGCCCGTGGCCACGGCCCGCAAGCTCTGCCCGCAGGGCATCTTCGTGCGGGGCCGCATGCGCCGCTATGCGGAGCTTTCCCATCGCATCATGGCTGCCCTGCAGGACTTCTCCCCCCTTGTGGAGCCTGCCAGCGTGGACGAGGCCTACCTTGACGCCACCGGACTGGAACGCCTCTTCGGCCCGCCGGAACGCCTCCTGCCCGCCATCAAGGCTCGCGTGGCCGAGGTCACCGGCGGCCTGACCTGTTCGGTGGGGGCCGCACCGGTCAAATTTCTCGCCAAGATCTGTTCCGAGGTCAACAAACCCGACGGCATCTTCATCCTCCGCCCGGAGGACGTCGATGCCTTCCTCCTGCCGCTGGCCGTGGAACGCCTGCCCGGCGTGGGCAGGCGCATGGCCCGCGAACTCCATGCCCTTGGCGTCTCCCGCGTGGAACAGCTGCGCCGCTACAGCCCGCAATTCATGGAAAGCCGCTTCGGCAAATGGGGCCGCGAACTGCTGCGCCGCGCCCACGGCATCGACCCCCGCCCCGTCTGCCCCGAACACGCCGCCAAGAGCGAAAGCGCCGAAACCACCTTTGCCGAAGATACCCGCGACCGCGCCTTTCTGGAAAAAAAGCTGCTTGCGCATGCCGAGCGCGTGGGCGCCTCCCTGCGCCGCCACGGCTGGCAGGGCCGCACCGTCACCCTGAAAATCAAGTTCGCCAACTTCCGCCAGATCACCCGCTCCCGCACCCTGCCCGAACCCATCTGCGCCACCCAGAGCATTTTTGACATCGCCCGCGACCTGCTGCGGCAGGAAGCCCTGCCCCTGCCCGTGCGCCTCATCGGGCTGGGCGTGTCCGGCTTCGAGTCCCCGCCGCCCAAACAGGCCCTGCTGCCCGGCCTGCCCTGCCCCGACGGCCATGACCCGCAACAGGAAGCCCGCCGCCTGCGCCTCGACAAGGCCCTTGACAAGCTGCGCCAGAAATTCGGCAAGCAGGCCGTCCAGCGCGGGCGTCTTTTCAGCCCGCCGGATTGATGCCGTGTGGGGGAAGGCCTCCGCTCACCTCAGAAGCGTTGCCTGTCCGGACGCCGGACATCGCGGCACGCGGGGCGCTCCGTGACCGCCAGCGGCAACGCCAGCCCCAAGATGGATCATCCGGGATGCGCCGGGCCGCGTGCTTTCATGCCGCCGGGGGACGTCACAGGCAGGCGCTGGCCTGCCGGGCCACATTGCCCTGCAGCGAACCGGGGGGATGGGGATGGTGGGGGGCGGATGGTGGGGAAGGGAGAGGGGGAGAGGGAAGCCGTTTTGCGAAAACGGCTTCCCTCTCCCCCTTGTGGCGGCCTGTTTTTTCTGACAGGGACGCTGCGGCCTAGTGACCGCAGATGTGGCTGAGGAGATGGTGCATTTTGTCTTTCTTGGTACGGAGGTAGGCCTCGTTTTCCGGGCAGGCCTCCACTTCGATGGGGACGCGCTCGACGATTTCGATGCCGTAGCCGGAGAGGCCGACGATTTTCTTGGGATTGTTGGTGAGCAGACGCACCTTGTGGATGCCGAGATCCACGAGAATCTGCGCGCCGGTGCCGTAGTCGCGCAGATCAGGGGGGAAGCCGAGCTTGCGGTTGGCTTCCACGGTATCATAGCCCTCGTCCTGCAGGGCATAGGCGCGGATCTTGTTGGCGAGACCGATGCCGCGCCCTTCCTGCCGCATGTAGAGCAGCGCGCCGCGTCCTTCGCGCTCGATCTGGCTGAGGGCCGCGCCGAGCTGGGCACGGCAGTCGCAGCGCAGGGAACCGAGGGCGTCGCCGGTGAGGCACTCGCTGTGCACGCGCACGAGCACGGGTTCGGGGCCGCTGATGTCGCCCTTGATGAGGGCGATATGGGTACCGGCTTCGCGTTCGCTCTCGTAGGCGCAGATGGTGAAGTCGCCGAACTGGCTGGGCAGGTGGGCCTTGGCCTCGCATTTGACGGAAACCTGCCCGCGCTCCATGCGGTAGCGGATGATGTCCTTGACGGCGGCGATCTTGAGATTGTGCTCGGCGGCAAAGGCCTCCAGATCGGGCATGCGGGCCATGCTGCCGTCATCCTTCATGATTTCGCAGATGACGGCTGCCGGGCGCAATCCGGCCAGACGGGCCAGATCCACGCTGCCCTCGGTCTGTCCGGCGCGGGCCAGCACGCCGTCGGCGCGGGCGCGCAGGGGAAAGACATGACCCGGGGTCACGATGTCCTCGGGGCGCGCGCCGTCGGCCACGGCCACCTGAATGGTGCGGGCGCGGTCGGCGGCGGAAATGCCGGTAGTGGTGCCTTCGCGGGCTTCGATGGACACCGTGAAATTGGTGCCGAAGCGCGAGCTGTTGCGCCGGGTCATGAGGGGCAGATCCAGCCGGTCGGCCATATGCGGGGCCAGCGGCAGGCAGATGAGGCCACGTCCGTATTTGGCCATGAAATTGATGGCCTCGGGGGTGACGAATTCGGCGGCCATGGTCAGATCGCCCTCATTTTCGCGATCCTCGTCGTCAACCAGAATAATCATCCTGCCCTGCCGCAGTTCGGCCAGGGCTTCGGGAATGGTGCACAGGGGCATGGTTTTCTCTTCTCCTGCCGCGCACGGCGGCGGTAAGGCATAATGCAGCCCCCCGGGGGGCTGCCGGTAAGGTAGGGACGAGTGGCCCCCCTGTCAACTCACGCGCGGGCGGCACCGGTTCAGGAAGCCGACGGCGCGCGGTGAAGGAGGTTTTCCGCCTTGGTATGGATCCGCTGCTCGAAGGCTTCGGCATTGACCATGACCCGCTCGTGCGTGCCTTCGCCGATGAGGCCACCGGCGTCATGGGCGGTCACGCGGAAGGTGAAGCCCTTGCCGTTGCCGGCAATGGCCGTCAGTTCGGCCCGGAAGCGCACCTTCATGCCGCAGGGCGTGGCCGAGACATGGGAGACGTTCACCTGCGTGCCCACGGTGGTGAAGCCTTCGGGCAGGAAGGGCTGGAGCAGTTCCACGGCCGTGCCTTCCATGCCGGCGATCATCATGGCCGTGGCATAGACATGGACGAGGCCGCTGCCCACGCTGGAGGCCATCATTTCCCGGGTGACCGTGATTTCCCGTTCGTGGACGAGGCCGGGATGCAGTGCTGATGCCATATTATTCCCCGTGCGCCGGGGCATCGCCAGTGTCGATGCCCGCATCAATGTGGAAGAAGCGCAGCCGCAGGGCATTGCTCACCACTGAGAAGGAAGAAAGGGCCATGGCCGTGCCCGCCAGTATGGGCGAGAGCATGGGGCCGCCGAACGCATGCAGCAAACCGGCGGCCACGGGCAGGCCCAGCAGATTGTAGCCGAAGGCCCAGCCCAGATTCTGACGGATGTTGCGCAAGGTGGCCCGCGAGAGGGCCAGGGCGGTCAGGACGGCGGTCATGCCGCCGCGCATGAGGACAATATCTCCGGCCTCGGCGCTCACGTCCACGCCCCCGCCCACGGCCATGCCCACATCGGCCAGGGCCAGCGCGGGCGCGTCGTTGATGCCGTCGCCCACCATGCCGACCACATGGCCGCGTTCCTGCAGGCGGCGGATGTAGCCGGCCTTTTCGTCGGGCAGGAGACCCGCGCCCACCTCGTCCGGATCAATGCCCGCGCGGACGGCAATGGCCCGCGCGGTGCGTTCGTTGTCGCCGGTGAGCATGATGACGCGCAGGCCCATGTGCCGCAGGCGGCGCACCACGGCAGGGGATTCCGGGCGCAGGGCATCGGCCAGGCCCAGCAGGGCCGAGAGGCGCAGGCCGTCGCCGGGCGCATCCGCCGGCGTCTCTGAGGCATGCGGGGCGATGGCCAGCATGAGCGGGGTTTCCCCCCGGGCCGAGGAAACGGCCAGCTGTTCAAGAATCTCGTCGGGCACCACGCTGCCCAGCCGCCCCATGAGGTTGGTGCTGCCCATGGCCACCCGCCATTCCGTCTGGCCCAGCCGCACGATGCCGGCAATGCCGCGCCCCGGCCAGATGCTCACGTTGCGCACCGGGCAGGCGGGCAGGCCCCGTTCTGCCGCGGCGGTCACAATGGCCCGGGCCAGCGGATGCTCGGACTGGCTTTCCAGTGCCGCCGCCACGGCCAGCATGTCCGCGTCGCTCAGGGCCTCAGGCGCATCGGCCAGTCGCTGCATACCGGCCAGCATCGGCTTGCCGGTGGTGAGGGTGCCGGTCTTGTCCACGACGATGACGTCAAGCCGTCCGGTCTGTTCCAGTGCCGCGCCATTCTTGATGAGCACGCCCAGCTGCGCGCCGCGCCCGGTGCCCACCATGATGGACATGGGCGTGGCCAGCCCCATGGCGCAGGGGCAGGCCATGACCAGCACAGCCACAAAGACTGTCAGCGGCGTGCTGACGGGTTCGTCGGCAAGGAGCCACCAGGCCAGGGCCGCCAGCACGGCCAGGGCCATGACGGCGGGCACGAAATAGAAGCTCACCCGGTCGGCCAGACGGGCAATGGGAGCCTTGCTGCCCTGCGCCTCGCGCACCAGCCGGATGATGCGGGCCAGCCGCGTGTCCTGCCCCACATGCACGGCGCGCATGGTCAGCGGGCCTTCGCCGTTGACGCTGCCGGCCACCAGCTCGTCGCCCACGGCCACGGCCACGGGCACGGATTCGCCGGTCAGGAGGGAGAGATCCACCGCGCTGCTGCCCGTGAGGATCACGCCATCCACCGGGATGCGCGCCCCGGGCCGCACGAGCAGCACATCCCCTTCCTCGACCTCGGCCAGGGGGATTTCCGTGGCGCCGCCGTCCTCGTGCACCCGCAGCGCATATTCCGGCGTGAGGCGCAACAGCGCGCCCATGGCGTCGCCGGCCTTGCGGCGGGCGGAAAATTCGAGGAACTGCCCGAACTCAATCATGGTGACGAGTACGGCGCAGGATTCATAATAGAGGTTCATGGCCCGCCCCGCGGGATCATCGCCCAGCAGGCCGAGAACCGTGTTGACCAGACTGAAGAGAAAGGCCGCCCCGGTGCCCGTGGCCACCAGGCTGTCCATGGTAGGGGAACGCCGCGCCAGCGCCAGCAGCCCTTCCGCATAGAAGTGCCGGCCCAGCCAGACCACGGGCAGGGTCAGGGCCAGCTGAACCAGCATGAAGGTCTGCGGCGCCGTATCGGGGGCGAGCCACGGCGACAGCGGCAGGCCGAGCATGTGCCCCATGGAGAGGCAGAGCAGGGGCACGGCAAAGATCAGCATGGGCAGCAGGCGGCGCAGGCGCGAACGGCGCTCCGCATCAGCCTTGTGCTGGTGTTCGGCAAACTGCCGGGCCGGATCGTCCGCCCGGCTGGGCGTGGCCCCGAAGCCGAGGCTTGCCACCTTGGCCGCAATGGCTGCCGCCAGCTCCTGACGCCTGGCCCGCGGCACGCGAACTTCCGCCCGGGCCGTGGCCAGATTGACGCTGATGCCGCTGACCCCTTCCATGCGGCCCACCACGCGCTCGATGCGCGAGGAGCAGGCGGCGCAGTGCATGCCCTGTATGTCATAGCGCAAGGTGCACAAGGTATCTTCAGAAGCCATGACTTTTCTCCGCGTGTGACTGAAATGGAGGATGCGCCCCGCCGCGCCCGGCATGGAGAACGCCATTGCTCCCGCTGCCGCCGGGCCGCTCCGGCTTGACGCCGTGCACGGGCGGGTGTACAAGGAGCATGAACCGAGTGAAAATGAAAATCAATACTCAGGCCTTTTTTTTTCTGGAGGAATCCCCCATGCCCGTACTCATGGTGAACGGAATGCGCTGCGGTCACTGCAAGGCCGCTGTGGAAGAGGCTGCCGCCAAGATTCCCGGCGTTGAACATCCGGTGGCGGATCCGGAAGCAGGGGAGCTGCGCTTCGAGGAGAGCGCGCCCGTGGACATGGCGGCCCTGCGCGACGCCATTGCCGCCATTGGCTTTGACCCGCAATAGCGGCGGGCCGCTCCGCCCCCGCAAGCTGCCGCCAGATTTTTGCAGCGTGCGGCGCGGCGCTCGGGCCGTCGGACAGGCCGCGCACGGCTTCTTGCCCCTGACCGCGGCAAGGCGCGCATGCCGACGGCGCAGGCGTCCCCTCACGCAGAGGGAAGGCGGCTAGGCATCTCCCTGCGTATCCTGCAGGCGCGAGTCGGTATAGTGCACCTTTTCGCCCTTGGTGCGCTCGACAAAGGCATTCAGCAGGAGGCGATCCTCCTCGCGCGCGACCTCCTTGTTGCGCTGCATTTCCCGTTCGGCGCTCTGAATGCTCTCCCGCAGGGGAGATTTGAAGATCATTGACGAATGCCCGATGGAAAAGAGCACGGGGATATCCGTATCCGCGCGCAGGGCGACGACCTTTTTCAGATTCTTCATGCATTCGGACGCCAGTTCGGACGTGCAGTTGGGCAAGACGACGAGAAACTCGTCGCCGCCCATCCTGATGACAAACTTGGGCATCTGGATGGTGCGCTCGATGATGCCGACAGCCGTGACAATCACCTTGTCGCCGACATCATGGCCGAGCAGGTCGTTGATCATCTTCAGGCCGCAAATGTCGATGTAGAGAAAGCTGAGCGGATAGGCATCGCGCCGCAACACCTCGTTCCACTTGTTTTTGAAGAAATCCCGGCTGTAGCAGTTCGTCAGCGAATCCCGCATGACCTCCTGCAGGGACTCCTCATACTTTTTGCGCATTATCTCGATATTCTGATTGGTGCCGTGGAGCGAGACGGCATGCCCCAGATGATTCCGCTGGGAAACGAACCCCTTGCCGATTGTCCAGATATAGTGGCCGTTCTTGTGCCTGAGCCGGATGGAGCATTCGAAATTGTCGCCAAATTCCGGATAGACAGCCAGCTTGCGCTGAAAATCGACGACATCCAGATCTTCGGGATGCACAAGGGTGATCCATTCCTCGAACGTCTGCGGGAAGGCATCGTCAGGGCCATAGCCCAGCATCCTGCGATAATCTTCGCAGAAGTGACACTCGCCGGAAATGCCGTTCCATTCCCACATGCCCAGCTCATGGGAATGCAGCACTCTCGGAATGGAAAATTGCGTCTTCAGCTCGATGCAGTACCCGGAACAACAGGAAACGCGCCCATCCTCCTCACGGGACAGGACGCTTCCCTGCATCAGGATTTCCTTCCTGTCTTCCTTTGCGGTGGCAAATTTGATCGTCAGCAATTCCTCATGGAAAGTGAAAAAAAACCGTCGCAGAAAATTCGCGCCCTTGGCGTCAATGCCAGCCAGGAAGGTTTCGAGCGACAGTTCATTCTCTTCCACCTGCCAAAGATTCCGCATCTGGGTATCCAGCTTGAAATGCTCGCCGTCAAAAAACCAGAATCCCGGAGAAAAGGCCGAAAGCTGCTGCGCAAAATCATCGGCTACATATTGGGGCATGCTGCTCTCCAGATCAGAGAAAGGAAAGGAAAGAGCGAGAGATCCATCCTTCTGGCGGATCCGTCGATGCCACACTCGGGAGAAGAGGACGTCGGACGCCCTGCACGGCAGCACGTTCCTGTCACGGCGGAACGTCAGAGAAAAGAGCGGCGTCCAAGCAGGCGCTCCGCTCTGGCAGCGCGGGATTGCCGGAACCGTCCCCCTGTTCGGGCAGGCCGCACGCCGCAGGCAGGCAAAAAACGTCACGCGACAGGACGTATCGGCGCAGGAGCGCCGCACGACTCTCCTCCGCCCTGTCGGAGTCGTTACTTTTTAGCGAATAAGCCAGACAGGGCCTTTCGTCAAGTTTGCGGCCCGTTCCGCAACAGTACGCATTTCCGGCAACATGCCGCCAGCGGCAGGCGCAGGCAGGCCCCGTGCGCCGCCCAGCGTTCGGCCTCGGGCAGGCCCCGGGTCAGGCCCGCCCTGCTGCACTCCGCGGGCATACGCCCCGCCAGCTCAATACAGCTTGCCGAGCATCTCCTCGTTCATGGAAAAGCAATGCTCCCCGGCGGGAAAGCTCCCCTCCCGCACGGCCTGCACATAGGCGCTGAAGGCGGCGCGCATGTCCGTGCCGCATTCGGCGAAGTGGCGGACGAACTTGGGGGAGAGGCCGTCCACCATGCCCAGCATGTCCTGCCAGACGAGCACCTGCCCGTCGCAGTCCGGCCCGGCTCCGATGCCGATGGTGGGGATGCTCACGGCGGCGCTGATGCGGGCGGCCAGGGGGGCGGGCACGCATTCGAGCACCAGGGCAAAGGCTCCGGCCACCTCGAGGGCGCGGGCGTCGTCAAGGAGCTTCTGGGCGGCTTCCGGGGCCTTGCCCTGCACCTTGAAACCGCCGAGGGCATGCACGGATTGCGGCGTGAGGCCGATATGCCCCATGACCGGGATGGAGGCCCGCACAATGGCGCGCACCTGTTCGGCAAATTCCGCGCCGCCTTCGAGCTTGACGGCCTGGGCGCGCCCCTCCTTGACCAGCCGTCCGGCATTGGCGCAGGCCTGTTCCGCCGAAAGCTGATAGCTCATGAAGGGCATGTCGCAGACCAGCAGGGGCCGTTCGCAGCCCCGGGCCACGGCGGCACAGTGGCGGATCATGTCCTCCATGGTGACGCTGAGGGTATCGCTGTGGCCGAGCACGACCATGCCGAGGGAATCGCCCACCAACAGGGCATCGACCCCGCTTTGCTCCATGAGGCGGGCGGTAGTGTAGTCATAGGCCGTGAGCATGGCCAATTTGCGCTGGCCCTTGGCCGCGCGAAAGGTAACGGCGGTTTCCTTCATGCTGTTTTCTCCGTTGCTGAATGCCTGCCGCGTGGCGGAAAGCTCATGACGCCGCCCGTTGGGCAAAGCCCATGAGGCAGTGAACGAGCTTGGCCGCCGTGAAATCCGCATGATGCAGCCCCGCGATGGGGGCCAGCTCCACCACGTCCAGACCGATGATCTCCCGGCCCGGCAGGCAGGCTTCCACCAGCCTGAGGGCCTCGTGCCAGAACAGACCGCCGGGCGAGGGCGTGCCCGTGGCGGGCATGAGCGAGGCGTCAAGGCCGTCCACGTCAAAGGAAATATAGAGACGGCGGGGAAAATCGTCCGGCAGCGGCCGGGCGGGCAGACCCTCGCGGGCCAGCTGCGCGGCATCATGGTGAAGGACGCCGTACCGCTGCCGTACGGCGGCTTCCTCCCGGCTCATGTCGCGCACGGCAAACTGCGCCAGCGGCAGGCCGAGATCGGCCACGGCCCGGTGCATGACGCAGGCATGGGAATAGATGCTGCCTTCGTAGCTGGGGCGCAGATCGGCATGGGCGTCAAACTGCACGATGCCGAAAGGCTCACCGGCGGCGGCCAGCGCGCGCAAGGCGCCCAGGGTCACGGTGTGTTCGCCGCCCAGCAGCACGGGCAGCGCCCCGCAGGCCAGCGCCTGCCGCACGGCGGCCCCGATGCGATCCAGCACGCCCTCCACCGGGCCGGTGCAGTCCACGGCAGGGGCGGTGTACAGGCCGGCCTCGCCCGGGGCGCTGATGCCGTCCCAGGCCTCGAGCTGGCGGGACGCCTCAAGAATGGCCTGCGGGCCGCGCGCCGTGCCGCCGCCATAGGAAACGCTCTGTTCCAGCGGCGCGGGAATGAGATGAAAGGCGGCGTCACGCGGGCTGACGGGGGCGTATTCGGAATCAAGGAACGAGGGCTGGGACATGCTGCACTCCGGGCAAGGCGTGGGGAAAGGCTGAAGGCCGGGCAAGGGGTCGCGCCCCTGCCACGGCGGGGAGCATTAGCACAGGCGGCGGAAAAAGGCAAAACAGCCTCCACGCCGGACGCCTGCCGTCGCCAGACCCCCCATAAGGAAAACGGCCTGCTGGGGCGGCAGGCCGGTTGGAGAACTGTCAGATTAAGAAAGGAAGGTACTTAGCATGTAGCAAGCAGCGTGCCAAAGGGAACAACATCGCCCAACTTGCGTAATGAGGCCATTTTCAATGTTTTTTTCAAAGAAGTCTGGAAAAAGTCAATAAAATTTTTTTAACTCGCCCGCCTGCCGCGCCACAATCCCGCGCTACGCACCGAAAAATTTTTGAACTCGCCCCACGGGGCAAACCGCGCCGCCCCGATCCGGGCCTCAGCAGGCCGTGCCCTCACGCCGGGAAAGCGGCAGCCGCTCCACCAGAATGACGCTTTCCGCCCGGCCCGCGCCGCTTTCCCGGTTAGCATCCCGGCAATGCGCCACCCGCCAGCGGCGCGGCGGCAGCTCCGCCAGCCGGCGCAGCACGGCGGCTTCCTCGTCCGCGCCCCCGTCATGGCCCGTATAGCAATGCAGGCTGATGCAGCCTTGCGGCATGAGCAGGGCCAGCAGAAAGTCCAGCGCGGCCAGCGTGGCCGGCGTCCGGGTCAGGCAGGACTTGTCCCCGCCGGGCAGCCAGCCCAGATTGAACATGGCCCCGAGAAGCGGGCGCTGCCGGTCGCAGGCGGGCAGTTCCGCCAGGATGCGCGGCAGTTCCTCATGGCCCCGGCAAAAAATTTGCACCGCCACATCCTGCCGTTGCCTTGTCGCCTGCGCGGCGGCAAGGCGGGGCCGGGCCGTCTCGATGGCCCGGGCCTGCACGTCCACGGCCAGCAGCAGTGCGTCCGGCGGGGCGCAGCCCAGCAAAAAGGCGGCGTCATGGCCGTTGCCGAGGGTGGCATCCACGAGCAGGGGCGGCGGCCCGCCAGCCCGGGCATGGGCCGCGCAGGCGCGTTCCAGCGCGGCATGGGCCAGCGCATCCAGCAGGCTGGGCCGGGAGGCCGGCAGATCAGGCGGCGATGCGGGCATGGATCCCCCCCTCGGCGAACAGACGGCAGCCTGTCCGCCGCAAAAGGCCCCGCCCCCCGGAAAAGGGGACGGGGCGCGGTTTCAGACAGGGCAAGCGGGGCCTAGACCTTGGCGGCCGTGCGCAGATCGGCGGCGGCGTCGGTCTTTTCCCAGCTGAACTCGGGCAGTTCGCGACCGAAGTGCCCGTAGCAGGAGGTCTTGGAGAAGATGGGCCGCTTGAGGTCAAGACGCTTGGTGATGAAGTAGGGCCGCATGTCAAAGACTTCGCGCACGGCCTTGGTCAGCACTTCGTCCGGCACGTCGCCGCTGCCCTGCGAGGACACCAGCACGCTGACCGGATCGGCCACGCCGATGCAATAGGCGATCTGCACTTCGCAGACCGGGGCCAGACCGGCGGCCACCACGTTCTTGGCGATGTAGCGGGCCATGTAGGCGCCGGAGCGGTCAACCTTGGAGGCGTCCTTGCCGGAGAAGGCGCCGCCGCCATGATGGCCGCTGCCGCCGTAGGTGTCCTGAATGATCTTGCGCCCGGTCAGGCCGCAGTCGCCCATGGGGCCGCCCACCACAAAGCGTCCGGTGGTGTTGATGAAGATTTCGCAATCCTTTTCGTCAAAGTAGCCGGAGGGTTCCAGCACCGGACGGATGACGTGCTTCTTCACGGCTTCGATGATGTCCTCCTGCGAGGCGCTGGCCGCGTGCTGGGTGGACACCACCACGTTGTTGATGCGCACGGGCTTGCCGTCCTGATACTCAAAGGAAACCTGCGTCTTGCCGTCGGGGCGGAAGAAGGGAACCGTGCCGTCCTTGCGCACCCGGGTCAGCTGCTGGGAGAGCTGATGCGCCCAGAAGATGGGGGCGGGCATGAGGGTGGGGGTTTCGGAGCAGGCAAAGCCGAACATCATGCCCTGATCGCCCGCGCCCTGTTCCTCGGGAGCCGAGCGGGTCACGCCCTGGGCGATATCCGGGGACTGATGGTCGATGGAGGAAATGACGGCGCAGGTATCGGCGTCAAAGCCCATGTCCGAGCTGGTGTAGCCGATATTGCGGATGGTTTCGCGCACCACATGGGGCAGGTCGGCATAGCCCTTGGTGGAAATTTCGCCGGCAATGACGGCCATGCCGGTGGTCACCAGCGTTTCGCAGGCCACATGCGCGTCGGGATCCTGCGCCAGCAGGGTGTCGAGCACGGCATCGGAAATCTGGTCGGCCACCTTGTCGGGATGGCCTTCGGTGACGGATTCGGAGGTGAAGAAGTATTTGCCCTTGGTTTGCATGGTATTTTCTCCTTGTGGGCGGATTAGTCCTGCAAAAGGATGTTGTCGATGATTCTGGACTTGCCCATGTGCACGGCGCAGGCCATGAGACCGCGTCCGTTGAGGCTGTCCAGCGGTTCCAGGGTGTCGGCGTCCACCACGCTGAGGTAGTCCAGACGGCCCAGCGGCAGCTGCTCGGCCCAGTAGCGCAGCACGGCATCGCGCAGGCGGGCCGCGCTGGTCTCGCCGGCCTGCGCCAGCCGGCGGGCCAGCTCGAGGCCCTGCCGCATTTGCGGGGCCTGCGCCCGCTCGGCCTCGGTCATGTAGACATTGCGCGAGGACATGGCCAGGCCGTCGGCCTCGCGCATGGTGGGCTGGGTCTCGATGCGCACGGGAATGTTCATGTCCCGCACCATGCGGCGAATGATGGCCTGCTGCTGCCAGTCCTTCTGGCCGAACACGGCCACAGCGGGCTGCACCAGCCAAAAGAGCTTCATGACCACCGTGCACACGCCGCGAAAATGAATGGGCCGGCTGGCGCCGCAGAGGCCGCGCGCCATGTCGGGCACTTCCACCCAGGTGGCGTGATCCGGCGCGTACATGGCCCCATCTTCGGGAATGAAGAGCACATCCGCCCCCTGCTTGCGGGCAATGGCCGCGTCCCGCTCGTGATCGCGGGGATAGGCGGCCAGATCCTCATTGGGGCCGAACTGGGTGGGATTGACGAAAAGGCTGACCACCAGCTTGCTGCCGCATTCGCGCCCCCGCGCCATGAGGGATTCATGCCCGGCGTGATAATAGCCCATGGTCGGGACGAGGGCGATGCTCTCGCCGTCTGTACGCCATTGGCGGCAAAGGGCCGCCAGTTCCTGAGGTGAGGTTAATATCTGCATATCAAGGTTTTGTGATATTGTTAATGGGAAACTTCTTATACCTGCCGGACGTGCGCTTGTAAAGTCCTCTTTTCCTGTCCCGCCGTTTCTCCCCGTCCGAAAGCCGCCCGGCGGCCTCCCCCTTGACGGCTCACCGCCGCGCTGGCATACATCAGGAACTTTCACAAGGATCGCCCATAGTTGCCTGAGCAGGCACACGGCAGCGGGACAAGCCCGGCCAGCCCCGCGACAGGCGAAACGAAGCCCGCCCATCTTCACCAACCGCCGGAGGTTGCCGCATGCATGCCCAAGTGGAACCCGGGTTCATGGTTCTTTGTATCGTTGGCATCCTGATTCTGGGCAGCATCCTGGCCGCCGTCATGAACAGGGTGCCGCCGGAAACCTCGCCCCTCGACACGGAAAAACCAAAGCTGCCCGGCCCCGACCGCAGCCCGGAGGAAGAAGACGATTTCCGCTTTGCCCTCGACAGGCAGCTGAACAAGCGCGAGGATCTGCCCAAAGCCTTCGGGCAGGGCGGTCTCAAGGGGCGCGAAAATGTGGCTGAGGCCTGCCGACGCTGGCGGCAATATGCCTGCCGCAAACAGAGCCTCTCCGCCTTGGCTTTGGCGACCGCCCTCAGCCGCCTCTGTCCCGAGGGCCTGTCCGCCGACGAGGCGCAGGCCCGGCAGGAGGAACTCATCGCCCTGACGGGCGAGGGGGAGGGTCATTTTCTCCTCGGCCTCAGCTCCATCCGCCTGTACGCCCATTTCCGCCCGCAAGACGAACGCACGGCGCGGGATGCCTGGCGGCAGGCGGTCGAACACTTCCGAATCAGCGGCCATGCCGGGCATCGGGACGGCATGGAGGCCGCCGCGCTGCTCTGCGCCTGCGGGCATGATCTGCCCTTTACGCCCCCGGAGGACTTTCAGGCCTGCCTGCCCCTGCTCAAGGCGTCCAACACGGACGAGCAGGAGACCTTTTACTGGGATTTGGACATGCATCTTGCGGAGTCGCCCGATTATCCCTCCATGCATCTTCGGCTTCCGTTCGAGGCAGCCAATCCGTCCGCCCCGGAGGCGCTTTTCTGGAACCTCCAGCTTGCGGAAGCGGGCGATTCCCTTGCCATGCACTATCTGGCCACGCTCTGGGCCGGGACGGAACCGCCCGACAGGGCGCGGGCCGAAGACTGGTATCGCCGGAGCATGGAAGCCGGCAACCGGGCGGACGCCGCCGATGCGCTCGCCAAATGCTGTCTGGCCGGGATTCTCCTGGACGAGACCGGCAGGAAAACCGCCATCTGCCTCATCGTCTCCGCCTGTGATGAGCTGTGCGCGGCGAAAAAGATCCCTGCGGGGCAAGGCGCGAAACTCTCCGCCGCCCACATGGCTGAGCTGAAGGAATATGAGGAACTCAGCGGCGAGGCCGGCCAGCGGGTCAGAGAACAGCTTGATGCCTGCAAGGCCGAGGGCGAAGCCCTCCACGCGCAGGCCAGACGCGCCCTTCAGGTCTGGATTTCCCGCAGACAGGAGGAAAACGCCCGCTGCCTGAACGCGGCCCGGCAACAGCTCTCCGACCTCTGCGACAGCCCTGAGGACAGCCGACAGACCGAGCGGGAGACCGGCACGGATGCGCCCGCGCACGACGACAGGCCGCACCGTTCGTTCGCCCGGCCCGACAAGCGCTAGGCATTTCCGCCGGGCCGGACGGCAGGCATTGCCCCCGCCCCGGGTGAACACAACCAAACGGGAGCGCCCATGCCCAAGCCGTGCCATCAGGGAAAGGCCGACACCCTTTGCGCCATATATGCCGTGCTCAATGCCCTGCGCCTGACGCATGGCATCCGCACGCTCACGGCGAATGGCATCGCCCCGCGCCCGCTGCCCCCGGGGGGGTCTGCCGCCCGAGACCGGTCGCGGATTGCGGGCGGGCCGCGAGCCTGCGCTTCCCGCGTCGCCTCCCGCCGGAGAGCATCCGCCTGCCGCTTCCGCCCTTCCGTGGCTGCGGCGCACGCCCGCAAGGCCATTTCCGCCCCGGGAGGCCGGACATGGTAGGATTTTCTGTATTTCTCGTGCTGCTTATCGCCCTGGGCTGCGGACTCTACTTCTCCATGGTCATGGATGAGCGCGAGGAGGCGGCCACGGGCACGCCCTTCGCGGAGGGCGAAGTCAGATTCCCCGCTTTCGCCCGCACGCGCGACAAGGGCGGCAGCCTCTGCAAGGAAATCGTCTTGCTGCTGCGCAAGCGCGATGACTTGGGAAAGATCTGGAAGCAGGGCGCCCTCATGCGCGGCAGCACGGTTATCGGGGCCGCTGACCGCTGGTTCCAGGCTGTTTGCCGGGAAAAAAACGTCTACGCCGCGGCCCTGTTGGCGGCCCTCTGCCGCCTTTGCCCGGAGGAGCTGCCCGAGGATGAGGCGGACTTCTGGCATGGGGGGGTCCTCCGCCTGCTGGACACGGGCGAGGGGTATTTTCTTCTCGGCCTGAGCTCTCTTTATCTGTATGTGTCCTTCTGCGCCCATGACGAGACCGTGGCGCGGGAAGCCTGGCGGCAGGCGGTCGAGCCTTTTCGCCGCAGCGCCGCCACTGGGCATGACGACGGCATGGAGGCCGCCTGCCTGCTGGCCCGCATCGGCCACGACATCCCCTTCACGCCCCCGGCCCCCCTGCCGGATCCGCTGCCCGCCTGCGGCGAGGGCGAGGATCGGCATTCGGAAAGCCTGTACTGGCGCTACCGGCTGGCCGCGAGCGGGCCTATTGCCGCCAATGTGCTGGGCATGCAGTATCTGCTTCGGGAAATGCCCGACGTCTACTGGCGCTGGAGTCTGACCAAGAACGGGCCTACTGCCGCCCATGTGCTGGGCATGCAGTATCTCCTGCAGAAAAAGCCCGATATGGCGCGGGCCGAACGCTGGTTGCGCAAGGCCGTGGAATGTGGCGATTATCAGGCCGCCCATGCCCTTTTTGAAAACTACCGCAACGGCAACTTCCCGGATGAGAAGGGGCGAAATGCCGCCATCTACCTTATTTGCTTCATTTGCCAGAAAGGCTTGCTGGATTCCGGCCTCCTCATCACCCGGGTTGATGTGGAGGCGAAGGCCGCGAAGATGCCCCTCGGCAATGACATGCGTTCGCAGCTTGCCGCCCATTGGACTGAGGGCATGGACTTTCACAAGCGCCTGCTGACAGCGGCGCGCAGGAAGTTTGCCGCCGCCGAGGAACGCCTTGCCCGCTGTTATGCGAAGGCCGGGGAGAAAGTCATCCATCTGGGCAGGCAGGCCGAGGCCAGATTGCCGGACTGTCCCGCCGACGGACACGCGGACATTGCCCCCCCGCCCCGGGAGGAGACGCCGCAGGGCGGGCAGGCCGAGGAACGGCTGCGGCGATGGGCCGCCGCCGGATACGCTGACCCCGCTCCCACCCCGCGTGAAACGGCGCCGCAGGGCGGGAAGGCTCCCCGCCCGTCCGCGCCCGCCCACAAGGACAGGCCGCGCCGCTCGTTCGCCCGCCCGGACAAGCGATAGGGCCGTTGGCGGGACGCCGACGCGCCGCCCTGCCGGGCCGACCGCCCTGACGCATTGACCCGCCGCCGCTGTGCGGGCATAAGAGGGCGGGAGGTCCTATGATCAAACCGTTCTATCAGGGAAAAGTCGATACGTTCTGCGCCATTTATGCCGTGCTCAACGCCCTGCGCCTGACGCACGGCATCCGCACGCTCAAGGCGCGGGACATCCTCAACGACACGCTCATGGCCCTGGCCGCGAACCCCGAGGCCCTGCGCGCCGTGCTCAATCAGGACACCAATTATATCCGGCTGGTGGACGGCATGCTGCGCGCCCAGCAGCGGGCCTTCCCGCTGGGCGTGGAAGCGCCCTTCACGGAGCGGGAGCGCCCCTCGCCCGACGCCCTGTGGGAGGTCTGCCGCCAGTGGCTGGCCGCGGATCGCAAGCGGGCCGTGATCCTGCGTTTCCTGCGCCACCTCACCGCCGACGGCCCGGCCGTCAACCGGCACTGGACGGTCATTGATCGAATGGACGAGAACGTCCTGCATCTCTTCGATTGCAGCCATGAGGCCGAGGCCATTCTCAACATCCGCCGCGATGCTTTTGTCACCGATGCCGCGCAGGTCAGCAAGGAACGCCTGCTCATCATCCAGCCGGAGAGCATCCGCCTGTTGCGTCTGCCCTTCTGAGGCGGCGTGCGCCCGCCCTGCCCCTTTTCCACCCGGGAGGTCACGTCATATGTCAGCAGCCGTTTTTGTCGCCATTCTGCTCATCGTCCTTTTCGCCTGCTTCCGCCTCAAGAAAAAGAAAGAACGCAAGGCGAAGGCCATGAACACGTCCGTCGAGTGGAGCAAGATCGAACTCCCCGCCTTCGCCCGCACGCGGGATGAGGATAAAACCCTCCGCGAGCAGCTTGCGTCTCTGCTGCACAGGCGCCCGGATCTCGAAGCCGCCTTTGCGCTGGGCGCGCCCGTGGACGGCCTTCATGCCCTCGCGGCCGGCCAACGCTGGATCCGGGCCGTCTGCCGACAAAACAACGTGTATGCCGCGGCCCTCACGGCGGCCCTCTGCCGCCTCTGCCCGCAGGGGCTGCCCGGCGATGAGGCGATCTTCTGGCAAAGGAGCCTCATCAGCCTGCTGGGCGAGGGCGAGGGGCATTTTCTCCTCGGCCTGAGCTGTCTTCGCCTGTACGAAGCCTTCCGCGCGAGTGACGAGGCCGTGGCGCTGGACGCCTGGCGGCAGGCGGTGGAGCACTTCCGGCGCAGCGCCGCCATAGACCATGAGGACGGCATAGACGCTGCCTACCTGCTGGCCCGCATCGGCCACGATGTGCCCTTCACGCCCCCGGCCGCCCTGCCGGAACCGCTGCCCGTCAACGGCGAGGACGAAAATCGGAGCCCGGAAGTCAGGTACTGGAACTACCGTCTGGCCGAGAGCGGGCACATTGTCGCCCATGTGGCCCATGCGCTGGACATGGCGAAGGCGGTGACGGCGGGGCTGCCCCTCGACGAGAATATGCGCTCGTTCTGGGACGAGCACATGGCCAGTCACAAGAGCCTTTGGGAAGCGGGGCGGGCGAGGCATGCCGCCGCCGAGGAACGCCTTGAACGCTGCTATGCGCAGGCCGGAGAAAAACTCGCCGCCCTGAGCGGGCAGGCCGAGGAACGGCTGCAGCAATGGGGCGCCGCCGGAGACGCGGACGCCGCTCCCCGGCCGAAGATGCCGCCGACCGGGCCGGAGAAATGCCGCCCCGCTGCCGCGCGCAAGGGTGCGCCGCGCGGATCCTTCGCCCGGCCGGACAAACGCTGAGAACCGAACTGCCGGGGAGGGGCCGCCGCCCCCGCAAGGTCAGCCCCTTATGGAAGCTCTGGTCTTTTTTCTTGTCCTGTTTGGCCTGTTCTCGATTCCCGCCTGCATCATGAACCTCAACCGGGTCAACACGATGATGGCGGACGCCCCGTTCGTCACAGGCAAGGTCGATCCGCCCGCCGGCATTCATGGAAAGGACGCTGCAGGCTTCCGCCGGGAGCTTGACGGCCTGCTGCGGACGCGCGAGAGCCTCAAAAGCGCCTTTGCCCAGGGCCGCCTCATGCGGCGCGGCAATATCGCCGGCGTCCGCAATCGCTGGCACCGGGCCGCCTGCCGCGACAACGCCGTTCCCGCCGTGGCCCTGTCGGCCGCCCTCTGCCGCCTCTGCCCGCAGGGGCTGCCCGATGATGAGGCGGACTTCCTGCAGGAGGCCTTTCTCAAACTGACGGGCAGGGGCGAGGGCCATTATCTGCTTGGCCTGAGCCACCTCCGCCTGTATGTGCATTTCTGGCGGGATGACGGGGCCGTGGCGCGGAACGCCTGGCGGCAGGCTGTCGGGCATTTCCGGCACAGCGGCGCAGCCGGGCACGAAGGCGGCATGAAAGCCGCCTGCCTGCTGGCCCGCATCGGTCACGATGTGCCCTTCACGCCGCCGCCCGCTGGCCCGGAAGCGTTGCCCGCCGGCGGCGATGCCGGGGCGCGGAATCCGGAATGCGCGTACTGGCGGCAGCGTCTGGCCGGGATTGACGGCTCTGCCGCGTTCGCGCTGGGCATGCAGCATCTTGAGCAGGCAACGCCCGACACGGCGCTGGCGGAATACTGGTTGCGCCGGGCCATGGAAAACGGCGACGCCCCGGCCGCCCGCGTCCTTTCCGAAAACTACCGGAACGGGGTATTCCCGGATGAGACGGGCAAAAAGGCCGCCCTCTGCCTGACGTTCTTCATCTGCCGGGACGGCTTTCTGGAATGCGGACGCTCCCTTTCCCGGGAGGAAATGGCGCAGCGGGAAAGACAGCTTGCGCCCGGGGAACACATGCGCCGCCTGCTTGACGCCCACAGGGCCGAGGGTATGGCCCTGCACTGCGGCATCATGGCCAGGGTGGAGAAACAGCGCGCCATCGCCGCAGAAGGCCTTGCCCGCCAGCATGCGCAGTCCCTCCGGCAACTTCCCGCCCTGTGCGAGGCCCTTGCGGCCAGAGATTGGGAATCATCCCCGGCGGCAGTCACGTTTGCGCGGCTGGAAGCGCGCAAGGATGGGCCGCACGGCAGACCGGCCAGCCGCCGCCCCGCCGCCTCGCGCCGGAATGCCTCGCGCCGTTCGTTCGCCCGGCCCGACAAATGCTGAAAAACGCCCCGCCGGAAAAGGAACCTGCGCCATCATCTGAACAAAGGAGACCGTCATGGCCGCCCGCACACCGCTTTTCCCGCTCTGTGCCCTGGTCTTGATACCCAGCAGCAGCCCTTCGAGGCCGCCGTCATCGGACGCGGAAGCCGCCCTCTATCTTTTCATCATCATCGCAGGAGGTCTTGCGCTCCTCGCGGGGCTTGTCTGCGCCGCGAAAAGACATCAGATTTCCATGGAAAACCCTACCTTCAGCAAGGGCACGGTCAAACTGCCCCCTTTCGCCCGGTCGCCCCATGACGCCCTTTTCGTGCGCGGCGACGGCCCGGAGCGGGCGCAGGGGGGACATGCCGCCGGGAGCAACGGGATTTTCCCCGGCGCCGCCCGTGAGAGCAGGGCGAAAACACAGGGGGGTCGGCCGGGAGCCGCTGCGACGCCTCCCCCAAGCCGGGAGGAAGTATGGCGTGAACAACTGGAAGCCTTGTTGCAGACCCGCCCGGATCTTGCGTTTGCCGTGTCCCTGGGCGAAGTGCACGATCCGGCTCATGCCGTGGAGGCCTGCCATCGTATCCGCCGGCAGCTGCCGAGCCTGAGCATCCCCATCACGGCCGCCGTGTGCCGCCTCCTGTCGCAGGAACTGCCCGACGGCGAGGCGGACTTCTGGCAAACACAGACCTTTTTTCTGCTGGGCGAGGGGGAAGGCTGCTACCGGATCGGCCTGAGCGATCTCCTGCTCTATATCCGCTTCCTTCAGACCCACGAGGATGTGGCCCTGAACGCCTGGCGTCAGGCGGTGGAGCATTTCCGGCGCGGCGGCTCCGTCGGGCATGTGGACTGCATGGAAGGTGCCCGCCTGCTGGCCGTCATCGGGCACGACGTGCCCTTTGCCCTTCCTGTGGGTTGGCAGCACGCCATTCCCACGGAAGGCCCCGGCGGGGATCTGGGGCCGGAAGTCTTCTACTGGTACGGGCGTCTGGCCGAGACCGGCGACAGCCGCTACGCCCGGTTCATGGCCCGGCACTGCCGCGAGGCAACGCCTGCCGATTGGGCGGGCGCGGCATACTGGCTCCGCAAGGCCCTGGAAGGCGGCGACTTCCTTGCCGCCGGGGAGCTTTTTCAGCTGTACCGGGAGGAGAAACTCCCGGACGAGACCGGCAGGGAGGGGGCGATCTGCCTGATCGTCTTCACCCTCTGGCCGCAATGGGCCGACGAACTTTCCGACGAGGATGTGGCGCGGCTGGAAGCGGCAGGCGGGGAACGCATCGGGCCGCAAGTGGCCGCCTGCCAGGCCGAAGGCGAAGCCCTCTGCCGGCAGTTGCGCACGGCGGCGAACGGACGGGCGACGGCCAGACAGCGGGAACGTGACGAGATCGCCGCCCGGATCGACGCCAGGATGGACGAGATCCTTGTGAACATTCAGGCCAGACGGCGTTTCCTTGCCGCCGAGGATCTGCGCGCGCAGCTCGCCGAGGCGGCCACGCGGGCAAAGACAAGCGGACGCCTGCGGCGGAACAGACTGCGAGACTCCCGCCCCGCCTCCTCGCGGGAATACAGGCCGCGCCGTTCCTTCGCCCGACCGGACAAGCACTGAGCGGCAGGCGGGGTCAGGCCGGATGCGGCGCACTGCCTGCCCGGCCGTCCGCGTCCTGCTCGCTCGCCGTCTCGCCGGGCAGGAAGGGCGCATCGCTTTCCAGACAGCGCCGCCGGAACGCCTCTGCCGGCAGGGGACGGCAAAAGAGGTGGCTTTGGGCCAGATCGCAGCCGCAGTCCAGCAGGAAGCGCACCTGCTCCCCATTCTGCACCCCTTCGGCGACCACCTCCATGCCCATTTCCTGGCCCAGCGGAATGACGTGATGCAGCAGGGCGCGCCGCCGCGCATGGTTCAGGCAGTCCTCCAGCAGGCCCTTGTCCAGCTTGAGCACGTCAAAGGGCAGCTGGCAGAGATTGGTCACCGAGGAATAACCGGCCCCGAAATCGTCCAGCGCCAGCAGAAAACCCGCATCGTGCAGGCGTTGCATGGCAGGCAGAAAAGTCGTCTCGTCCACGGCGCAGGCGCTTTCGGTGATTTCCAGCTCCAGCCGGGACGGCGACAGGCCATAGGCGGTCAGCAGATCCTGCAACACCGGGACAAGGCCCGCCTCCTGAAAATGCACCCGGGACACATTGAGGGAGAGGCGCGGCGGTTGCAGACCCGCGTCCAGCCATTCCCGCAGCAGACGGCACGCGCTTTCCCAAATGGCATAATCCAGACGGATGATGAAGCCGTTGCGCTCGAAAAGCGGCACAAAATTATCCGGCGGCATCAGGGCCTCGTCGCTGTGCCGCCAGCGCGCCAGCACTTCGGCCCCGACCACGCGCCCGTCGCGCAGGCAGATGCGGGGTTGAAACACCGGCAGAAATTCCTGTTGCGCCAGTGCCCCGCGCATGCGGCTTTCCACCAGCAGCTCGTGTTCGATGCGCGTCTCCAGCACGGCGTCATACCAGGCATGGCACCGCTGCCAGTCGCCCTTGACGGTACGCAGGGCCTCGCTGGCCTGATCGCAGAATTGCCGCACCGAGCCGGCCTCCCCGGGGCGCACAAGCCGCATGCCGCAGACAAGCCGGGCTTGCGGCCCGTCGCCGAAGTCCTCGTGCAGCGTCGAGTGCATGGTCGAACAGAGCGCCGCCGCGACCGCCTCGGCCCGCTCACGCCCGCCCCGCAGGCAGAGCACAAGGCGATCCGCCGTCATGTGGCCGAGGGCTTCATCCGGTTGCAGGAGACGCAGCGCCTCCCGGGCCAGGCCCCGCAACAGCTGATCGCCCGCCTCATAGCCGAATTGCCGGTTGATGCGGCGGAAACGCTCCATATCCAGACAGAGGAAGACGCATTCCCCGGGCTGCCGCAGCAGGCGCTCCGCTTCCGCCTGAAAGTGCGGCATATCGCAGAGCATCAACGTCTCGCGGTCGGAAAAGGCGCTCTTGGCCCGCACCGCGCGCACAACCGCATCCACCTGCGCAAGGCTCGCCACAAAGCGCCTGCCCGTGCGCGGCCCCCGGCCCAGCCAGGCCAGCCGGTACCAGTGAAAGCGATCCTGCCGATCCCGCAGGCGCAGGCAGCCTTCCCCGCAGCGGGCGGCATGCGTTTTCAGTTTCGCAATCCAGCCCTCCAGCAGGGGCCTGTCCGACGCATGCACCACGTCATCATCCAGCCAGACCGTGAAGGGATGGCGGCCGTCATAGGTTCCGGCCAGCCTGAGAGACCATTCCGGCGGGACATGGGCGGATTCGAGCGGAGCATTCCAGGCGAATGCCAGCGTCCGGGCGCAGGTCAGCACATCTCGCCACGGGCTGTGCCCGCGCGCGTCGCAGGCGGTGGTCAGGGAAAGGGCTTCGCCGGGCACGGCGCGGGCTTCACGCTCGCCAGCGGCGGGGACACATGTCTCGGGAGTGGGGGGCGTTATTGACATTGTTTGCTCATAGCCCAAGCCCGCGCGACGCGCAAGAAAAATGCGGGATGACAAATGCCCGGCCCGCGGCTAGCATACGGGCATGAAACAGCTCTCCCCTTCCCTGCCTGTCTGGTCGCTGAGCCTCGGCTGTCCCAAGAATCGCGTGGATTCTGAGCATGTGCTCGGCTCGCTGGGCCTGCCCGTGCGCAGCGTGGAACATCCGGGCCGCGCGCGGCTGGTCTTCATCAATACCTGCGGCTTCATCGAACCCGCCGTGCGCGAATCCGTGCGCAACGTGCTGGAGATGATCGAACGCCTGCGGCCCCTCAAGCGTCGCCCCCTGCTGGCCGTGGCGGGCTGTATGGTGGGCCGCTACGGCGCGACCGAACTGGCCGCCGAACTGCCCGAGGTGGATATTTGGCTGCCCACGGACAGCATGGCCCAATGGCCCGCCCTGCTGGGCCGGGCGCTGGGCCTGCGCGAGGCTCCGGCTCCCGGCCGGCTGCTCTCCACCGGGCCTTCCTATGCCTGGCTGAAGATCGGCGAGGGCTGTCGCCATGCCTGCGCCTTCTGCACCATCCCGTCCATTCGCGGCGGCCTGCGCTCCACCCCGGCCGAGGCCCTGCGCGACGAAGCCCGTACCCTGCTGGCGCAGGGCGTGCGGGAACTCGTCCTCGTGGCGCAGGACAGCAGCGCCTGGGGCAGCGACTTCCAGCCCCCGCAGGATCTGCGTGAGCTGCTGGACAGCCTGCTGCCGCTGGACGGCCTGGCCTGGCTGCGCCTGCTCTATCTCTACCCCACGGGCGTCACGCCGGAGCTTCTGCGCTTCATTCGCGAGGCCGGACGCCCCCTTCTGCCCTATCTGGATATACCGCTCCAGCACGCCCATCCCGACGTGCTCTCGCGCATGGGGCGGCCCTTTGCCCGCGATCCGCGCCGCGTGCTGGATCTCGTGCGCGAACATCTGCCCGGCGCGGCCCTGCGCACCACCTTCATCGTGGGCTATCCCGGCGAAACCGAAGCCCAGTTCGAGCAGCTCTGCCGCTTTGTGGAAGAAGCGCGCTTCCAGCATCTGGGCGTCTTTGCCTATCAGCCCGAAGATGGCACCCCGGCGGCCGCCCTGCCGGATCAGCTGCCCGAGGAGGTCAAGGAACGCCGCCGCACGACCCTCATGGAGCTGCAGGCCGGAATCAGCGAGGACTGGCTGGCCGGCCAGGAAGGGCAGCGCCTCGAGGTGCTGGTGGATGCCCCCCACCCGGAATGGCCGGGCCTGCATACGGGGCGAGTCTGGTTTCAGGCCCCGGAGGTGGATGGCCTTACCTATGTGAGCGGCCCCGGCGTGCGGCCCGGTGCGCTGGTCGAAGCGGATATCGTGGAGCACGCCACCTATGATCTGACGGCGCTGGCCTGACGGGCCGGGCATATTTTTTTCCGACGTGCCGCAGGTTGCGGTGCGCCGTTTTTGTTGCGCATAGCGTAGCACATTTTACACTGACGTGGCACTATTCGCACAAAAAACCCGACAAGAAAATTCACATATCACTACAAAATAATTTAATTTATTATTGAAAACTCCCTTTGTCGGCACGGGGCGGGACAGATTTTTTCTTGCCTGAATGCGCCTCCTCTGGTAGTACGTTTTTTCATATCGTGCTACTGAAGCGCGTCATCTCAACCAAGGAATCGCCCATGCGCCTTGTCCCGACCCTTGTCCTTGTCCTCCTGAGTGCCGCCCTGCTGCCCGCGACGGTTCAGGCCCATGAATTCTTTGTCGTACCGCGCGGCGACGCCGGCAAGGCCGCGCCCGTCATCGTGGAAGCGCAGGCCGCCCATGTCTTCCTGCGGAGCGCGGAAGTGGAAAAGGCGGACAATGTGCGCGTGGAGCTGCTTGCCGCCGACGGCAAACGGCAGCCCTTGACGCTGAGTCCGGGGACGGCCTCCAAAGCGCTGGAAGGCACGATCACCGGGCCGGTGAGCGGCCCGGCCTGGCTGGTGGGGCATCGCCTGCCCGAAGTCTGGAGCGCCACCACCGAAGGCGTGCTGCCCGGAGATCGGGCCGCGCTGGAGGCGCAGGGCAAGACCGTGCGTTCCGTGGGCCGCTACGAAAAGTTCGCCAAGACGGCCCTTGTGCCGGGCGGTGATGCCGCCTTCTGGAGCAGACCGCTGGGGCAGACCCTGGAAATCGTGCCGCTGGCCCCGCTTGATGCGCTCAAGGCCGGCGATGTGCTCCCGCTGCAGGTGCTGCTGGACGGCAAGCCCGTGCCGCAGGCCGAAGTGGGCGTGAGCCATGAGGGCTACAGCGAGGAAGAGGATGCCTACAAGCAGATTCTGCGCACGGACGCCGAGGGCAGGGTCAGCCTGAGGCCGGATGCGCCGGCCCTCTGGCTGGCACGCGTGGCCGTCACCCGCCCGGCGAAGGACGCCACGGGCGCGGATGAGGAAAACCTCCGCGCCACCCTGCTGTTCCCGGTAAAGTAATCCATTCCGGCCACGCGCCTCCCGGCAGGGGGAGCTTCACGGTCTGGACGAAGCTCCCCCCCTTTTTCGAACAGACCCGCCCCATTCCGCCGGACAGGCCGCCGCCCCGGCGCTCACGGAACCGCCATGCAAAAACGCTTTCTTCCCCTTCTGGCGCTTGCCTGCTGCGTCGCCCTGCCCCTTTCCCCCTGCGCGGCGCAGGCCCACGCCCTGCGGGCCGCCCACGAGCGGCAGGGCGAAACCGTACTCATGCGCTTTGCCTATTCCGACGGCAAGGCCCCGGCATTTGCCGCCGTGCGCGTTCTCGGCGCGGACGGGCGGGAATTTCAGAACGGACGTACCGATGCCCGGGGCCGCTTTGCCTTTGTGCCGGATGCCCCGGGCCGCTGGCGCATCCACATCAGCGACGGCATGGGCCACAAGACCGAACATGCCGTGGATATCGCCGCCACGGACGCCCCCGCCGCTGCTCCCGCAGCCCCAGCTGCCGCCGACGCCCCCGCCGCCCTGCCCCTGCGCGCCGGTCTGGGACTCAGCCTGCTGGTCAATCTGGCCCTGCTCATCGCCCTGTCGCGCCGTCGCAGGCGGGCCTGACTTTCCCCTCTCCCCACAAACGGCGGACAGCACGAATTTCCTTCGCGCCGCCCGTCATCATTTTTTGCCCTGCCCGCCAGCCGGGGCGAGTTCGTCGTCACCCCTCCCGGGAGACCACACGTTCCCAGTGGATGGGTTTGGGTTCGTCATCCTCGGGCAGTTCGTTGCGGGCCGCTTCCAGCCGGGCCTGCCGGGCCTGCAGCGCCGCAGCCGCCGCCTCGGGCAGCTGATCCAGCAGCTTGTCCGTGCGCTCGAAGAGATTGCGCAAAATGGAATTGGACACCAGCATGCCGCTGCGCGTCAGGCGCAGATAGCCGTCGCGCAGACGCACCAGCTTGTTTTCATGCAGAGCCTGCACAAGGCGCTGATGATCGCGCATGAAGTCCCGCCCGGTCAATTCGCGATAATCCCTGAGCCGCAGGCCCCGCGCCGTGCGCAGACGCAGCATGAGCAATTCCAGAATCCGGATCTTGGGCGTGAGCACCTCTGCCTTGTCATCCAGCGAGCCGGCGCGGATGCCTTCATCCCAGAGGCGCTGTCCCGCGGGGTTCGTCCAGCGGCGGCCCTCGATGGTGGATGTGGCCGACGGCCCAAGGCCCAGATAATCCGCGCCCTCCCAATAGCCGAGATTGTGACGGCACTGAAAGCCCATGCGCGCGAAATTGGAAATCTCGTATTGCAGATAGCCTTTGCTTTCCAGCAGGGCCGCCCCCTCGGAAAACATGATGTTCTGATCCCGCTCAGGCGGCAGGCTGAGCCTGCCGGAGGCGCAATCCTGCTCCAGCGGCGATCCCGCCTCCAGCGTCAGGCCGTAGGACGAGATGTGATCCGGCCCCATGCGGCAGACATCCTTGAGGGTTTGCAGCCATTGCCGCACCCCCTGCCCCGGCAGGCCCCACATCAGATCCACGCTGATATTGGCGCAACCTGCCTCGCGGGCCATGAAAACCGCATGCAGGCTGTCGTGGGCCTTGTGCGGCCGTCCCAGCATGCGCAACAGGGTGTCGTCCAGGGTTTGCAGGCCGATGGAAAGACGGTTAATGCCGGCATCCAGATATTGGCGGATGATGTGCCCGCCGCGCAGGGATTCGGGATTGGCCTCCAGCGTCACTTCGGCCTTGTCCGCCCAGACAAAGGCCTTGTGCAGCCGGTTCAGGATGCTCTCGATGATGCGCGGCGGCAAAAGACTCGGCGTGCCGCCGCCGAAAAAGACCGAACGCACCTGCTTGCCCGCAAGGCGATCCCCCCAGAGCGCCATTTCCATGAACAGGCTGTCCACATAGTCCCGCACCGCGGGCGACTCGCTGGCCGAGACGCCCCGCCCCAGGGGATTGGAATAAAAGGCGCAGTAATTGCACCGCGTTCGACAAAAGGGCACATGAATATACACAAGCATGGGACTGTCCGTTCACGGCGTCGAAAAAAGGCTGGCACTGGCCGTCCGCCCCGCCCGCGGCGGGCCGCACCCGGGACGCCGCCGGGCCGAACTTGGCAAACGGCCTCGTCCAGCGTATATTCCCCTTTCCAAAAAGGCAATCCGCCGCTTACGGAGTGAAGGATATGGAACTACGCTTTCAATGCCTCGGCCCGGATCACTGGAAGACCGAGGTTCTGCTTGCCCCCGCCTTTCAGGGGGATACGCTGCATGAAACAAGCCCCCTGCTGGACAGGGCCGCGCCCTGGCTGGCCATTGCCCCGGCGGCACGGGACTTTCGCGGCAAAAAGGGCGAACTGCTCCTGCTGCACGGTCATCCGCAGCAGAATGTGCCCCGCGTGCTGGCCGTGGGCCTCGGCAAGCCCGAGGACTTCAGCCCCGCCGTCCTGCGCGAGGCGCTGGCCGCCGCCGTGCGGCGCTGCCGCGCGCTGGAGCAGGATTCTCTCCTGCTGCCCGTGCCCCTGCTGGAGCGCCTGCCCGGCGGCCAGGCCCGTCTGGTGGAAGAAAGCGCCTATGCGGCCCTGCTGGCCCTCTATGCCTTCCGCGACCTGAAAAAGGACGATCCCGACACGCCTCGCGATCCGCAATGGCTGACCTTCGCCTTTGACGGCGATCATGTGCCCGACGCCGCCCGCGAGGCCGCGCGCCGCGGCGAACGCGCCGCGCAGGCCGTCATGCTGGCCCGCGATCTCGCCAATACCCCGCCCAACATGCTGGCTCCGGCCGATCTGGCCGAACGCGCCGAACGCATTGCCCAGCGCGTGGGCCTGCGCTGCACCATCCTCGACGAAGAGGCCCTGCGCGGCGAAAACATGGGCGCGCTGCTGGCCGTGGGGCAGGGTTCCTCCCGGCCTCCGCGCCTCGTGGTGCTGGAACACGCCCCGGCCGGACACGAGCAGGACAAGCCCCTTGTGCTCGTGGGCAAGGGCATCACCTTTGATACCGGCGGCATCTGCATCAAGCCCGCCGCCAAGATGCACACCATGAAATGCGACATGACCGGCGCGGCCGCCGTACTGTCCGCCCTCGTGGCCCTGGCCGAGGAGGCCACGCCACGCCGCGTGGTGGGACTCATGGCCTGCGCGGAAAACATGCCCGGCGGCAGGGCCTTCCGGCCCGGCGACGTGGTGCGCGCCGCCTCCGGCGACACGGTGGAAATCCAGAATACCGATGCCGAAGGCCGCCTCGTGCTCTGCGACGCTCTGAGCTATGCCCAGAAAATGTGGACGCCCGCCGCCGTGGTGGACATTGCCACCCTGACCGGCGCCTGCGCCGTGGCCCTCGGCGGCGAAGTGGCCGGCCTGTTCTGCGACGACGACGATCTTGCGGAACGCCTCACCGCTGCCGCCGCCCTCGGCGGCGAGCACCTCTGGCGGCTGCCCCTCTGGCAGGGCTATGAAAAGAATCTCAAAAGTCAGGTGGCCGACATCTGTCATACCGGCCCCCGCGAGGGCGGCGCCATCCATGCCGCGCTCTTTCTCAAGCACTTCATCCGCGACGGCGTGCGCTGGGCACATCTCGACATTGCCGGGGTGGACTGGGCCGACAGCGAACAGGCCCTCTGCCCCGCCGGAGCCACGGGCTTCGGCACGCGCACCCTGCTGGAACTGACCCGGGGAGGTATCTAGATGAAAGTCTATCTGATCGGCGCAGGCCCCGGCGATCCCGGCCTGTTCACCCTCAGGGGCCGCGACTGCCTTGCCGCCGCCGATGTGGTCGTGTATGACGCGCTGGCCAATGACGCCCTGCTGGCCCATGCCCGCAAGGACGCGGAATTGATCTATGTGGGCAAGGTGGCCGGCGATCACGCCCTGCCGCAGGACAAGATCAATCAGCTCCTTGTGGACAAGGCCCGCGAAGGCAGGATCGTGGCCCGCCTCAAGGGCGGCGATCCCTATATCTTCGGACGCGGCGGCGAAGAGGCCGAGGAACTGCTCGCCGCGGGCATCCCCTTTGAGGAAGTGCCCGGCATCAGCAGCACCATCGCCGCCCCGGCTTACGCGGGCATTCCCCTCACCCACCGCAACTTCGCCAGCTCCGTGACCATCATCACCGGTCACGAAAACCCGGACAAGCCCGGCTCCGTCCACAACTGGCCGGCCCTGGCCGCCAGCGCCTCCACCCTCGTCTTTGTCATGGGCATGAAGAACCTGCCCGACATCGCCCGCAACCTGCTGGCCGCCGGCATGGCCCCGGATACGCCCGCCGCCCTTGTCTATCGCGGCACCACCCCGGCCCAGCGCAGCCTTGTGTCCACCCTCGAAAAACTGCCGCTGGACGCCGTCAACCAGCGCTTCAGCAATCCCTCGGTCATCGTGGTGGGCAAGGTCTGCGCCCTGCATGACCAGCTCGGCTGGTTTGAGCAGCGCCCGCTCTTCGGCCGCAGCGTGGTCGTCACCCGCGCCCGCGAACAGGCCAGCGGGCTGGCCCAATCCCTCGCCGATCTCGGTGCGGAGGTCATCCAGTGCCCCACCATCGAAATCTCGCCCCTGCCCGATTACCGTGAACTGGATGCCGCCATCGCCCGCCTGTCCGACTACGGCTGGTGCATCTTCACCTCGGTCAACGGCGTGCGCTGGTTCTGGAACCGCCTCGAGGCCGCCGGCAGGGACAGCCGCGCCCTCGGCGCCTGCCGCGTGGCCGCCATCGGCCCGGCCACGGCTGACGCCCTGCGGGCGCGCGGCATTTGTCCCGATTTCATCCCCGAACGCTATGTGGCCGAAGGCGTCATCGAAGGCCTGCTGGCCCGGGGCAACGTCTCAGGCGTACGCATGCTCCTGCCCCGCGCCGCCAAGGCCCGCGAAGTCCTGCCCGACGAACTGCGCAAGGCGGGCGCCATCGTGGACGTGATTGCGGCCTATGAAACCGTCCCCGCCGCGACCCGCAAGGAGGAGGTGCTCACGCGCATGGCCGAGGGGACGCTGGACTGCGTCACTTTCGGCTCCTCCTCCACCGTGGAGAACTTCCTCTCCCTCATTCCGGCCGAAAGCCTGCGCGCCCATCCCGCTGTGCGCCTGGCCGCCATCGGCCCGGTCACGGCCAAAACCCTGACCGACCACGGCCTGCCCTGCCACATCATGCCCGAGGAATACACCATTCCCGCCCTTGTGCAGGCGCTGGTCAACCACTATTCGAGGTAAGCATGCCCCTGAAAATCGCCATTCTGGCCTCAGGCAACGGAACCAATGCCCAAGCCTTCATCGACAAGCGGCGTGCCGGCCTGCTGGATGTGGACATCCGCCTTGTGGCGGGCAACCGCCCCGGCGCGGGCGTTTTTGCCCGGGCGCAGGCCGCGGGCATCCCCTGCTGCGCCCTTGATCACACCGCCTTCCCCGACCGCCTGAGCTTTGACCGCGAACTTGTCCGGCACATCCGCGAAAGCGGGGCCGAACTCATTGTCCTCGCCGGCTACATGCGCCTGCTTTCCGCCGAATTCCTCTCGGCCTTTGCCGGGCGCGTCATCAATATCCATCCCGCCCTCCTGCCCAGCTTCCCCGGCGTCCACGGCGGCGCGGACGCCCTTGCCTACGGCGTGAAGCTCAGCGGCTGCACCGTGCACTTCGTCGAGGAAAAGGTGGACAGCGGCCCGGTCATCATTCAGGCCGCCGTGCCCGTCAACGCCGGCGAGGACGAGGACAGCCTCATGCAACGCATCCACGCCCTTGAACACCGCATCTATCCCCAGGCCCTGCAATGGCTGGCCGAAGAACGCCTCACCGTGCGCGGCCGCCACGTCCACCTCGCCCCTTCCCCCAAGGGCAAGCAGGCCCCCGACGGCCCCTGGCTCGTCTGGCCCCCCCTTGAAGAAGGTTTTTAACGGGCTGATTTTTTGTTCTTTTCGGGGAGGCCAACCCGTTGCCACAAAGGGTTTGCCTCCCCGTTCCTCTCTCCCTTTCCGCACACGTTACCGGGTCGCGGATCGGTCGCGTGGCCCGTCGGGGCGTCGCACGCCTGCTACGCTGCAGGCTTCGGGGAAAACGGGCTGACAGGACGGTTCGGCGTCATGCGCGTTGCCGGATCCGATGATGACGGGACGCGCGGCGGATCCGGATGCTGCGGCGTTTTTCTTGACCGGAAAAGCGTTCTTGCTTTTGCAGAGGGCCTTTTGCTGTGCCGTACAGCCGCCTGCCTCCCGGCACGGCGACCTCCTCGGCTGGCGACACGGGGCCGGATTATTTTATTCCGACGGCAATCCTTGCCAAACCACGGGCGAGATGGTTAGGATAATAAGGCTTGTTTGCCAGCCCAAGTGAAGGAAAATGACAGGGATACCGGCGTTGCATGCCGCCTGTTCCGGCTTCGTGCCAAGCGCCGCCAGGCAGGGCGCGTCCGCCAGCTGATCCGGGCCGACGACCGTGGAAACATCCGGGGCTGCGCGCGGGCTATAACTTTTCGTCCGTTGACCGAAAAGAATGGTGACGCGGGCGCAGCAATGCGCTGCCGGCCTGTCCTGCCCGGGGGACGGGCGGACATTTCCTGCGCGCAGCGCCCTGTCTGGAGCAGGACGGGGCAGCCGTCGGCGCTGCGACCGGCATGGGCAAGCCCCCGGCAGCTTGCGACAGGTACACGTTTTTTTCCTGCAAATTCCAGCTCCTATCCGAGGCGGACAGTGGCCAATATCTACCTGCTCATCAACCTCAGCATCAGCAATGTGTGGCTTGCCGCCACCATGCGCGCCAACCGGCAGCTGCTCGCCGCCCACGGCATCGACCTGGCGCCGTTTGACAGCAAGAAAGCTGATTCCCGCCCATTTCACGATGCCTTTTGGCATGCTTCCCCCGATGCGCCCTCACCGGCTCTGACGCAAAAGCTGGCTGCCGTTCAGGCCTGCCTTGATGCCGAACGCAGCGTTCTTTTCTTGGGGCAGAGTTCAACCGTGCGCATTCAAACCAATTTCTTTGCCTTCTTGCAAAACAATCTGTCTGCGCAACAGCATGGTGTACATGTGCTCTTCCTCATGGGCAAACCGGGCCTGAACGCCGAGTCCTGGTGGCAGGCGACGCCATGGGGCGTGGATGCCGCCTTGGCTGCCCAATACCTGGAACAGGCCTGTGGCGCGTCGCAACTCGTCGAGCACGCACAAACGGTGTGGGGCGGGGATCACGTTAGCCTGATGCCCGTTCTGGAGGACAGGATCACGACACAGGGCATTGCCCATGTCTGCCAAAGGGTTTTCACGGCTCTCGGCATTGAGAAAGCGCCCCAGCCGGTCGCGCCATTGGCTTTTTACGGCTTTACCAATACCGTCACGGCCATGCGCCTGCTGGAAGCCCGGCAGGTGCGGCACAACGACTGGCCCCGTCTGGACAGCGCGGCCTACATGACGGCCCTGCAGGCCGTGGAGCGGGACTGGGAGCCTGAGCCGCTTTCCCCGCTGACCTGCCGGCAGGCTTTGCTGGAAAGGGGCCGTGAGGATCAGGAACGGCTGGAACAGCTTTTCGGCCTCCCCGCCCATGCCCTGGACGCCCCCGACTGGTACGGCACCGTTCCGGAAACGACGGCGGCAACGCCGCTACGGCCCGAACGCCTGCAGGCCTTTGCCGCCGCCTTGCCGCCTGCCGAGCGGAGGATTCTGCTCCAGCGCCTTGTCAACGACCGCCATCTGCTCTCCGAGGATCAGCACGCCCTGGCAGGCGCTCTGGCCGAAGCGGAAGGGGCTGTCTTCGAGCGCCTTGAGGAGGCTGCCCCCCGGCCCACGCTCACTGTCCTGACCATGACGCGCAACCATGAAAAATACATCGGCCAGTGCATCGAGAGCGTGCTGGCCCAGAAAACGGATTTCCCGGTACGCCATCTGGTGCTGGATCATTATTCGACGGATGAAACGCCGCACATTGTCGAGCGCTATGCCCGGGAATATCCCTCCATTCGTCCCGTCCTTCTTGACAATTATCATCGGGCGTATCGCAACGTTTACAGCCTGTTTGCTCGCTGCAAAAGCGAATATGCCGCGCTGTGCGACGGGGACGACTATTTCCTTGATCCGGACAAGCTGCAGAAACAGGTGAACTTCCTGACGGCGCATCCGCGTTGCAGCCTTTGTTTCCATCCTGTGCTGGTCGTCTTTGAAGACGGACGGGAGCCGGGGGTTTTTCCCCCGCGCGACATGCTGCCGCGCGGCATGCGCGAAGAGTATTATCTTTCGGATCTGTTGAAGGGCAACATGATCCAGACCAATTCCGTCGTCTACAAATGGCGCTTCAGGGACGGCATCCCCGACTGGTTCCGCGAGGATCTCTGCCCGGGAGACTGGTATTGGCATCTGCTCCATGCCGAGCTGGGCAAAATCGGCTTCCTGCCCGGCATCATGTCCGCATACCGCCGGCACAGCACATCGCTTTACAGGTATTCCTTCATTGACCGCCTGAAGCATCGGCGCACGTTCGGCATGGCAGAGCTGGAAACTTACCATGTGGTCAATGAGCATTTTCAGAATCGGTATTTTTTGCCGCTGGCCAACCTTGCCAACGGGGTCTTGTGCGATTTTCTGGAAATCTACATGGAAGAGGACGACAAGCGGCTGCTTGACGACGCGTGCATGGCATATCCCCAATTCTGCGAATATTTCTTCAGCAAGATCAAACTGAAAAAACAGCCTCCGGCTGTTCAGAAAGGCTCAAAATGATACCGCAAGGCGCAACTCATCCGCTTGACGTTTGCATTCTCGGACTGGGATATATCGGCCTGCCCACGGCCAGCCTGCTGGCCACCAAGGGCTTCCGGGTTCATGGGGTGGATGTCAATGAGGTGCTGATTCAGAATTTGCAGCAGGGCAAATGCGTCATTTACGAACCGGCGCTTGACGTGATGGTAAAATCCGCCCTGCAGTCCGGCAAGCTTACCGCAGACACCCGGCCGCGAGAGGCGGATATTTTCATCATCTGCGTCCCCACGCCCTTTGCGGCGGGGCACAAGCCGGATCTCCGCCATGTGCGCGCCGCCGCCGCCGGCATCGCGCCCCTGTTGCGCAACGGCAACCTTGTCATTCTCGAATCCACGGTGCCGGTCGGGGCAACGGAAGGCATGGCGGAAACGCTGGCGAGCATGCGGCCGGATCTGCGCATCGGTCGGCACGGCCCCGAAAACGCCCCGCCGGTGCATGTGGCGCACTGCCCCGAGCGGGTTTTGCCCGGACGCATCCTGCATGAACTGGTGGAAAACGATCGCATCGTCGGCGGCATTGATCCGGAATCGACCCGCATGGGCGTGGCCTTTTACCGCGGATTCGTCAGCGGCAACGTGCAGGGCACGGATTCGCGCACGGCGGAAATGATCAAGCTCACGGAAAATTCCTTCCGGGACGTCAACATTGCCTTTGCCAACGAGCTGTCGCTCATCTGCAAGGAGCTGGGGCTTGACGTCTGGGAAGTCATCGCGCTTGCCAACCGTCATCCGCGGGTCAACATCCTGCAGCCGGGCGCGGGTGTGGGGGGACATTGCATTGCGGTCGATCCCTGGTTCCTGGTGGATTCCGCGCCTGAGACGGCGCGCCTCATCCGCACCGCGCGGGAAGTGAACGACGCCAAGCCGGAAAAAATCATCGCCCAGACGCTGGAGGCCGTGGCCCGCATGCCGCATGCCACCGTGGCCTGTCTCGGTCTGGCCTTCAAACCGGACATCGACGACCTGCGCGAAAGCCCGGCCCTGTCCATCGCCGAAGCCCTTGCCGGCAAAAACATGCCGCTCGTCATCTGCGAGCCGCATATTCATCATCTGCCGCCTTCGCTGCAAGGCAAGCCCCATGTGCGGCACATGCCCCTGGCCGACTGCCTGCAACAGGGGGACATCATTCTGGCCCTGGTGGGACACAAGGCCTTTGCGGCCATTGACGCCGAGACACTGGCCGGAAAAACCGTCATCGACGCCTGCGGCCTGTGGCGCAACCGGCGGCCGGCCTGTCCCGAAGGAAACGGAAACAAGTCATGACCGAACCCTCTCTCCCCGGCCCGCTTTCGCATTTGCTGGAACATGCCATGCGCAGGCATGGCTGGCTCGGACGCATGTATGGCGCGCGCCGCTGGCTGCTGGCGGGGTCGCTTTCCCCGGCGTGCGCGGCGCCCGTCAGCGTCGTGGCCATACGTCGCCATGTCCGTCCGGAATCGCCCTGCGGCCTTTTTGACGACCTGCGGCAAGATGGCCTGGCCTTCCAGCGCATCCTGGTGGACATTCCGCAGGACGACGACATGGGCGCGGCCAGGCTGCCGGACGGCCATGCGGATATCCACCTCGTGATCGCCGACGCCGCCCCCTGGTACACGGCCTTCAACCTGGGCGCACTCTGCGCAAGCGCTGAACGGATTGTTTTCCTGCATGGCGCGGCAAGGGCGCATCCGGGCCTGCTTGCCGCATACGACGAGGCCTTTCGGACGCATCCCGAAACCCTGACCGCGCGGGGCGTCCTGCACGTTCCGGGCCTTGAGGACTGCGCCTGCCAGGTCACGGGCAGTTTCGCGCTGCGGGAGGACACTGCCCTTTGGCCGACGGATCTGGACGAGAACATGGCCGTACGGGCGGAAACCTTCTTTGCGCTGGGCGGTTTTGACGAAAGCCTGATCGGCGGTTACGGGGCGCTGGATTTCTCCATCCGCCTTTTTGGCCGCGTGCCGGAATTTGCCTGTCAGCGCCATGTCCCGCAAGCGCGGATTGCCCTGGAAGCCCCCGAGCATCTCGGCCTTCCGCTGGAACCGTATCTGATGCAGCGTCAACGGGCCTGGCTGCAACTCAACGACTCGCTGAAACGCTATCTGGAGCTGTACGGCAAGTTCTGGCTTAAGCACACCAAGGAGGTACGGCCGTGACTGACTGGTCGGCGCAACATGACGATGCGGGAGTGCTGATGATGCTCAGCTCATCCCTGCCGCTCAGCCCGTCGGGCTATGGGGTACGATCACACGCCATTGCCGGTCATCTGCTGCGGCACGGCGTGCGTCTCAGCGTATTCACCAAGCCGGGTTATCCCCTTGCCTCCTGGGTCGGGCCGCAGGAGGTGTCGCCCAGCGACACGGTGGAAAACGTCACCTATCACCGGCTGCCGCTCCATCCTGTCGGCATGGGCGAATTCGGGGAAGCCTATCGGGAGCAGGCCTCCCGTCTGATCGCCGCGGCGGCCAAAGGCTGCAAGGCGCGCATCATCCACGCCGCGTCGGATATGGAAACCGGCCTGCCCGCCATGCTGGCCGCCAGACGGGCGGGCATAAAGGGCATCTACGAGTACCGCGGCATGTGGCACTTCTCCAGCGCCGCGCGCAATACCTGGTTTCCCTGGACAGAACCCTATCAGCGCCGGCAGCGGCTGGAACTGCAAACCGGCCAGCTGGCGGACGCCTGCTTTGCCATCTCCGAGGCCCTCAAGGCCGAGCTAGTGGCCGGGGGGCTGCCGGAAGACAAGATCACCGTATTGCCCAATGCCGTGGACGTCGAACGGTTCACGCCGTTGCCTCCCGATCGGGAACTGCAGGAAAAATATGCCCTGCAGGGGCGCATTGTCGTGGGTTTCATCGGCTCGTTCACGGCGTATGAGGGCCTTGAAAGCCTCATGGATGCGGTTCTGGAACTGAACTGGCGCAACCATCCGGTCTCGCTGCTCATGGTCGGCGACGGCGCCGACAACCTCAAGCGGCTGAAGGCGCTGCATCGGGCGCGCGGGAGCCACCCGGCCATCATCTTTACCGGGCGCGTCCCCTTTGAGGATGTGAAGCGTTATTACTCGCTCATTGACATCATGCCCTTTCCCCGCATACCGGCCAAGGTCTGCCAGTGCGTTCCGCCCCTGAAGCCGCTGGAGGCCATGGCCATGGGCAAGACGGTTCTGGTGTCCCACGTGGCGGCCCTGACCGAGATCGTGCGGGACGGGGAAACCGGGCTGGTTTTTGAATCCGGCAATCTGCCCGATCTGGTGGAAAAGCTGGAGGCGCTGCTGACGTCGCCCGAATTGCGGCGGCGGCTTGCGGACAAGGGGCGCGCCTGGGTGCTGGCGGAAAGGGACTGGCACAAGGTCAGCGAGCGCATTTTGCGCGTATACGAACGACTGCTGGAGGGCTAACCGTGTTCTGCACATTTCCTCATGTCCGCGTGTCTGCGGTACAGGCCTGCGTGCCGCCCAATGAAATTTCCATCATGGACGAGCTGGAATACTATGGCGGCAATCGCAAGAAGGTCGAACGCCTGCGCCGGGCCATCGGCCTCAATACCCGCCGCATCTGCCCGGAAGGCGTGACCGCATCGGATCTGTGCCTCCAGGCCGCTGACGATCTGCTGCGCAGCAACCACATACGGCGAGAGGACATTGACGCCCTGCTCTTTTTGAGTCAGACGCCCGACTATCAGATGCCCGCCACGGCCTGCGTCCTGCAGGAAAAGCTGGGCTTGTCGCAAGAATGCGCGGCGCTGGATCTCAGCCAGGGCTGCTCAGGCTATGTCTATGGCCTCTGGATGGCGGCCAACCTCATTGCTTCCGGCGCCTGCGGCAAGCTGCTGCTGCTGGTGGGAGACGCCTTTCCGCCGCGCAATCCCGCCAACCGGGTCGTCAGCCCCATCTTTGGCGACAGCGGGACAGCCACCCTCCTGCAGCATGATCCGACAGCGCCTGCCATGAGCTTTGCCCTGGGCACGGACGGCAGCGGCTTTGAACTGATCGCCATGCCTGCCGGTCGTGCCCGCCGTCCTCTCTCGCTGGATCGACAAAAGGATGCCGAACTCTACGAGGACACCCTTGACGCTGACGGCAATCCCTGGCGCATGCTTCAGCCCTATATGAACGGGCGCAAGATTTCCGATTTCAGCCTGCAGGTGGTGCCCGCCCATATCAAGGACTTCATGGCGCGCGCAAACGTCCGTCACGAAGACATCAACTATCTTTTCCTGCATCAGGCCAATGGACAAATCGTGGAATGCGTTACCGAAATGGCCGGATTCCCCCCGTCCATGGTCTGGAGCGAAACCTTCAGCCGCTACGGCAATCTTGCCTGCGCCTCCATTCCTGTCGCGCTCTGCGACCGTTTGGGCAACAGCCGTCAGGAGAGCGGGCAGATGCTGCTGTGCGGTTTTGGCGTGGGCTTGTCCTGGGGTTCCTGCCTTGTGGACATGGCAGGACTGCAGGTGGGGCCGGTCTCGGACTATCGGGGAAGCGTCTCGCCAACCTACGCTGCCGACTATTTGAGACATTGGCAAAACATCTTTGAAGGCAAGGAGAACGACTAATGGAAATCGATCAGCTTTTGTCGGCGTGGCAGGATGTGCTGCAGCGTGACGAACCGCTCGCCGTTGACATGAATCTGGCTGACGTCGAGGAATGGGATTCCCTTGCCCAGGTGGGCATGGCGGCCTTTTTTGAACGCAAGCTGGGCATTCATGTTTCCTCGGAAACCCTTGCCCAGTGCAAGAGCGTTCAGGATCTGCTCAGCCTGGCTGGCAAGGCATGAACCTGTTTTCGCCGGAACAGCATATTCTGGTCACCGGGGCAAGCTCCGGCATAGGCCGGGCCTGCGCGCTGCTCTGCAACAGCCTTGGGGCCAGCGTCATCGCCAGCGGCAGAAATGGGGAGCGCTTGCATGCCGCGCAGGCGGCCTGCGACTGCCCGTCGCGCTGGCATGTGGAGACGAAGGATCTGCAGGCCGAGATCGCCGGCCTGCCCCAATGGATCAGCGAGTTGCGGCAGAAATACGGCAAGCTCTGGGGGCTGATCCATGCCGCCGGCGAAGGGCGTCTGGACAGCATTGCCAGCTTTGACCTGACGGAAGCCGCACGGCATATGGAGCTGAATTTTCTTGTGCCCATGCAGCTGGCCAAAGGCTTTTCGGACAGACGCCACTTTGTCAGGGGAGGAGCCATGCTCTTTCTTTCCTCGGCTTCCGCGGTTCATCCGGAAAAAGGCCATTGCCTCTATGGCGCCGCCAAGGCCGCCCTGGCCGCCGCCATGCGCGCCGTCAGTCAGGAAATGGCCCCCAGGGGCTTGCGCGTCCATTGCCTTGCGCCGGGCTGGATACGCACGCCCATGCTGGAAACGGCCATCGAGCATATGGGCGAAAGCTATGCGGCCAGGGAAAAGGAGCGTTATCCGCTGGGGATCGGGGAACCTGAGGATGTCGCCCGCATGGCGGCCTTTCTGCTCTCGGACAAGGCCCGCTGGATCACCGGCCAGAATTTCGTGCTGGGCGGGGGGTGCTACTGATGGGCGTGGTCATTGTCGGCAATGCCGGCGCCGCGCGGGAATGCTACTGGCTGCTGCGCGTGGCGCGGGAGGCGGATGCGGCGACGCCCCCCTTCAAGGGCTTTCTGGCCTGGCAGGGCTATGCGGGGGAACTGTGCGAGCTGACCGACTTTTCTCTGGGCAGCTCGGAGGACTACCAGCCCGCACCGGACGATCTCTTTGTCATCGGCATAGGCAATCCCGCCTTGCGCCTGGCCGTATATGACTGGCTCAGGCAGCGCCGGGCCGCGTTTTACACCTTGCGGCATCCCAATGTCTATATCTGCCCTTCCGCCACGGTGGGGGAGGCCAACATCTTCCAGCGCGACTGCGTCGTGCAGCCCAATGCGCGTATAGGCAACGCCAATTTCTTCAACGGCGGCGTCATCGTCGGCCATGATGCCGTAATCGGCCATGCCAACACCTTCAACCTGCATGTCGGCATTTCCGGCCACGCCCGCCTCGGGGATGCCAACCGTCTGGCGCCCCGCTGCATCCTGCTGGAAAACGCGAAGGTGGGCAGCTGGAATGTCTTTGCCCCGGGCGCCGTCGTCTACAAGGGTTGCAGGGATCGCTGCCTGATGGTCGGCAATCCGGCGCTGATCGAAAAACGCTATGCAGCGCCAAGCTCGGAAGGAGCCCCCCATGAGTGACGCCCCCCGCCTTTCGGTCGTCATGCCCATGCGCAATTGCGCACATTGCGTGTGCGCCATGCTGGACAGCCTGCGGCAGCAAAACATCCCCCTGCAGATCGTGGTCGTTGACGATGCCTCAGAGGATGACGGCCCTGCCCGCGTCGAAGCCTGGAGCCGCCAAACCGGGCAGCCGGTCGAACTGCTGCGCAACGAACGCCAGCTGTATTCCTACGGCTCGCGCCTCAAGGGGCTGGCACGGGCCGTGGCGCCGGTTGTCTGGAACGTGGATGCCGACGACAGGATTCCGCCCAACGCCGGCATCGGCGACGCGCTGGAATGCATGGAACGGGAAGGGGCGGACATCGTGCACGGCAGGGCCTGCGGCGTCTCCTCGGGCAGCAGCCTGCAGCAGCCGCTGGTCTGGACGGAACCGGTGGCCGAACGCCTGAGCGGCAGCGACATTTTCAGCGCCTTCATGGCCCGGGACTATCCGCCCGCCACCCTCTGCAACAAGTTTTTCTCGGCCAGACTGGTCAAGGCCGTGCTGGCCGCCGCGCCGGCCATGACCGTGCGGTATTTTGACGTCAAATTCCTTGGCCTGCTCTTTCTGCTGCACGCGCAAAGCTATGTGGCCTGCAACGACCTGCTGTACGAATATCGGATGCGCGCCCATCGCCCGTCCTGGCTCTATGCCCGGCAGGCAGATGCGCTCCTGCTTCTGGAGCAACGCCTGACGCCCCTTGTGGCCGGGCAGGCTCCGGAACAGACCCCGGCCTTCCGTGAATATTGCCGGCGGCGGCTCATCATCCAGACCGGGCACCTTTCCCTCATGGCGGAAGCCGAACTGCGGCAGCTTCTGGCGCAGCGGGGCGATTCCCACGACTGGCTGACGCAAAACATGCTGCCCAACCTCAGCCGTGAAGGCCTGCTCACCGCCCTCTACCGTTCCCTTGCCGCCAATGCCGCCCGGCTTTACGGCTGGAGTGAAGCGCTGCTGCGCCTGCATGGCGCGAGCAGCGACGTGCTGGCCGGCGAGACCTGCCAGATGGCGGAAGAAAGCCTTTGCCTCGCCGCGCAGGAATGGCTTTGCGGCGATTTCAGCACCAAAACCTGCTGCCGACTGGCCCGGAGCGCGCTGCATCTCGGGCGCGCGCTGCCGACGTCCGAACCCGACCGCCATGCCCCCGGAGACGCCCGTTTCGAGCGGACGGCCCTTGCCCTGCTGCTGGGCAACGCCCGGCTGGCGCGCGCCATCACGGACATCATGGCCCCGCAGGTGGACATCACAAGGAAAGCAAACTGACATGGACGAGCATGCGCACAAACGCCGTGTGGCCCTGACCGTCGATGTGGAGGCCCATCCCATCCGTGCCGCTGAGGATCACGTCAACCGTTTGATCTGGGGGCGGCAGCACGGTCGTGAGGCGGGCATCCAAACCATGATGGACATGGCCGACCGGCACGGCGTACCCATGACCTTTTTTCTGGATTATCCCGAAGCCGAACTGTACGGCGACGATCTGCTGGACGTGGGGCGGGAGATTCATCGCCGGGGACATGATCTGCAACCGCACTGCCATGCCGAATATCTGGTGAAGCGCCTCTTCGGCCTGGACGACATGTGGGCCGTCCGCCTGCCGACGGCCACGCCTGAGCAATGCCGCGCCATTGCGGAGGCCCTCGCCGCGTACCATGCCGACATTACCGGCCGCCCGCCCCTGGCCCACCGCAGCGGGGCCTATCTGATTGGCCCGAATTATCTGGATGCGCTCAAGTCGGCCGGTTTCATCATTGATGCCAGTTACTACTATCTGCTTTGTCCGGCGTCTTCCATGCTGTTGGGCGACTACGGCGGATTCCGCTGGCAGAACGGTCTGCGCGAGCTGCCGATTCCCCTCATCCCCCATTTCCGCAATCTGAACCGGCTGGTTCTCTGGAACTTTCATGCCCGCCCCTTTACCGTCGGCAACCTTGCGGAGAACCTTCAAACCCACAGGGAGTTCCTGCGCGCCTGGTTCAACCGCCACGGCGACGGGGCCGTCGCGACCCTGGTACTCCATTCCTGGTCATTCTGGAAAATGGATGCTGCCGGATATTTCACCATCCCTGCCGACGAGATGCGGGAACTGCTTGACGGGCTTCTGGCCATGCTCAAGGAGGAGTACGAAATCGTCAGCGTGGGCCAGCTGGCCGAAGAGGAGCGGGCGGCTCCCGCTCCCCTTGAAGCGGTGCAACCGGCCGTCAGCGCCCCCGTCTGCCCCATCTGCCATGAACCAGCCAGCCATTTTCAGGATTACAATAACGGCTCCAAGCGCCGCTGCCCCTTCTGCGGTTCCGTGGAGCGGCAGCGTACCCTGGTGGATCTCCTCTATGCCGGGGCCTTTGGCCCGGGCGTCTTTCATCAGCGGGACGTCCTGCACATTGCGCCCGGCCGCCCGGAAAAGCTGCTGCTGCGCCGTATGCAGCAGCCGCGCGTCACCACACTCAATATTTTGCCCGGCTGCGATCTGCAGGCCGACATTCAGGCCATGCCCGAGCTGGCGGACAACAGCTTCGATGTCGTGCTGGCAAGCGAGGTGTTCCGCCATGTGCGCGACCTTGGCAAAGCCCTGGCCGAAATTGCCCGCGTACTCAGACCCGGCGGCCTCCTGCTCTGTTCGGATTGTCTGGAAAATGCCGATTACGGACGGGAAATTACTGATATCGACGAACAAACGGCATGGTACGGCCGGGAAAAATGGGAACAGTACGGCATCGGGGATTTTCGCCGCTTCGGGCGCAAGGACTGGGAAATGCACTTTCAGCCCTGGTTCGTCACCCGGCTTGTCAAGGCTGACGACAGGATAACCGGCTCGCCCGCCTGGTGGCTGGCCTGCACACCCCGCAAAGGAGAGAACACCCCATGCGGCGCATAGCTCTTACCGTGGATGTGGAGGCGCATCCCTTCCGGGCTGCGCACGATCACATCGATCGTCTGATCTGGGGGCGGCTCAACGGTCGCGAGGCGGGCATCGGCACCATGATGGATATGGCCGACCGGCACGGCGTGCCCATGACCTTCTTTGTGGACTATCCCGAATACGAAGTATACGGCGAGGCCATTCTGGATGTTGCCCGCGAGATCCGGCGGCGCGGCCATGATCCCGAACCGCATTGCCATGCCGAATATCTGGGGAAAAAACTTTTCGGCACGGATGACCCCGATGCGGTACGCCTGGGCAACGTCACCCGCGGTCAGGCCGACCGCATGGCGGCCTATCTGGTGGATTGCCATGTGCGGGCCCTTGGCGTGCAGCCTCTGGCATGCCGCAGCCGGGGCTATGAACTGAGCGCGCCCTGGCTGGACGCGCTGAAGGCGGCCGGTTTTGTGCTGGATGCCGGCTATTCCCTGACCTGCAAGCGGGATCCCCTCCGGCTGGGCCTGCGCGGCCCGTTTCGCTTCAGCAACGGTCTGCTGGAGCTCCCGATTCCCTTTGTTCCCTATTTTCAGTACGCCGGGGCGCTCATTCCCTGGAATTTCAATCAGCGCCACTTCCTCACCCCCGATGTGGAAGAAAATGTGCGCCGACACGAAGCCTTCCTCGATGCCTGGTTCAAGCGGCATGGGGACGACGCCGTCGCCACCCTGGTCATGCATTCCTGGTCCTTCTGGAAAATGGATGATCAAGGCTTTTTCACCATCCCTGATGATATGTACGTCGAACTTTTCGACAAGCTGCTGGCCCGGCTCACAAGCCGCTATGAAATTGTTTCGCTGGGGCAGGTGGCTGCCGGGGAGAAGAACATTTCCTGCAGGGATCTGGAACGCGTGGATGCCTCCCGACCTGTGGAGCATTGCCCCGTCTGCCATGAGCCTGCCGACCATTTTCAGGATTACAACAATCGCCCCAACTGCCGCTGTCCCTTCTGCGGTTCCATGGAACGACACCGCACGCTCGTGGAACTCGTCTATGCCGGAGCCTTCGGCCCGGCCATCTTCCATCAGCGGGACATTTTGCACATTGCGCCCGCCCATGCGGAAAAACTGTTGCTGCGACGCATGCGACAAGCCCGCATCACCACGCTCAATATCCTGCCCGGCTGCGACGTGCAGGCCGACATTCAGGCCATGCCCGAATTGGCGGACAATTCCTTCGATATCGTGCTGGCGTGCGGCGTTTTTCGTCATGTGCGCGATCTGGACAAGGCCTTGGCCGAAATGGCCCGTGTGCTGAGGCCCGGCGGCCTGCTGCTTTGCTCTGATCGGGTGGAAGATGCGGATTATGGCCAGGAAATTACCGACCCTGACGAACAAACGGCCTGGTACGGTCGGGAAAAGTGGGAGCAGTACGGTATCGGCACCTTTCGCCGCTTCGGGCGCAAGGACTGGGAAATGTCCTTTCAGCCCTGGTTTTTCACCCGGCGTTTCAAAGCGGACGACAAGATAACCGGTTCGCCCGTCTGGTGGCTGGCCTGCACGCCCAGACCGAAAAATATCTGCTCCCGCTGTGAACAATCGGAACATTTCGCTGTGGATGCGGCCATCCTGCGTTCCAATGTCGGTCGCATCTTCCTTGATGCGGCGCACGATCCCATATCGCACTTTCTGCCGGACTTTCAAAACTGGCAGGACTATCGTCAAAAAATCCTGTCACGCGACTTGACATGGTTAAAAGAAAATATTTTTGCACTTTGCTTCGAGTCATTCCGAAAACTACCCTCTTCAATGAATTCGGCGAGTTTTTCAGCCAGCATTCCTGTAGATACTCACCCTTACAAAGAGCAGAGCTTTCAATATCTTC
>NHCFC04200__coassemble_444_pt1 | contig 54585 bp, 49 predicted proteins | sample NHCFC04200__metabat2_low_PE_055 | metagenome-assembled genome bin NHCFC04200
GGTGATGGACATGGTGCGGGTGCCGCCCACGCGGACGGTGTACACCTTGTCGCCGCTTTCGGCCACATGCATCAGAACGCCCGGCTCGAGGATCTCGTGATAGAGCCATTTGCCGAAGTTCTTTTTGATGACCGGCGGGAAGTATTCGTCATACTTGTGGGGGCCGATGTCGGTGATGCGGCCTTCCATCGGTTTTTCGGGATTGTACCCGGAAGAAATAAAAGCCATGTTCTTCTCCCCCTTAAACTAGCGTTGATGACGGCTGCGGTAGGCAGCAAGGTCGCGATCCCAGCCACCGGGCACTTCTTCTTCCTTGAAGAAGATGTACGGATTGGAGCGGGGTTCCTTGACGTGATAGGCGGCGGCTTCGGTGTCGGTCACTTCCAGCAACTTCTGGAAGGACAGGCGCTTCATGGTTTCGCCCACGCGTTCGCGGTTCTTGCCTTCTTCCATCCACCAATCCCAGATTTTTTCGATGACTTCCTTGACGTCATCGTACGGGGCTTCACAGGAGATGAAGGGCACGAGCAGCGAACCCATCTGGGCGCCGTCCACCACCGGGGCCTTGGCGCCGACGAGGATGCTGGCGCCGCGTTCGTCGCCGATGTGCAGGGCGCGGGGCATGGTGTTGATGCAGTGCATGCAGCGCACGCAGTCGGCGGTCTTGATGGACAGCTTGGAGCCGTCCCAGCTCATGCATTTGGACGGGCAGAGATCGACGACTTCCTTCTGGATGTCGAACTTGCCCCAGTCGCGACCGGAGTGCGCGCCGGCATTGGGCTTGAATTCGCCGCCCACATAGGCCTTCACGGCATCCTGATCGATCTTGATGTCGTCCTTCCAGGTGCCCACCACGGCGAAGTCGGAACGGGCCATGGCGCAGACGCAGCCGTTGGGGCAGCCGTCAAATTTGAACTTGAACTTGTAGGGGAAGGCCGGACGGTGCAGTTCGTCCTGATAGTCCATGGTGAGCTGGTAGCACATGTCCTGCGTGTTGTAGCAGGCGTATTCGCAGCGGGACTGGCCGAGGCAGGCTTCGGGGGTACGCAGGTTGGAGCCGGAACCGCCGAGGTCCACGTTCATCTTGTGGGTCAGGTCGTGGAAGATTTCTTCCAGCTGCGGGGTCTGGGTGCCGAGCAGCACGATGTCGCCGGTGGAACCGTGCATGTTGGTCAGGCCGGAACCGCGCAGATCCCAGATGTCGCACAGGTCGCGCAGGAATTTGCTGTGATAGTACTTGGCGGCGGGCTGGGCCACGCGCACGGTGTGGAAGTGGGCCACGCCGGGGAACTTTTCGGGCTGGTCGCAGTAACGGCCGATGACGCCGCCACCGTAACCGAACACGCCCACGATGCCGCCGTGCTTCCAGTGGGTTTCCTTTTCCTCATAGGAAAGTTCGAGCACGCCGAGCAGATCTTCGGGGCAATCGACCGGGATCTGATAGTCGAGGCCCTTCGGATTGGCGGCGCGATTGGCCGCTTCCTGTTTGATGTCGGACACGAAGCTCGGCCAGGGGCCGCTTTCCAGCTGGTCCAACAGGGGGGTTGCATGTTTCGCCATTGCCATACCTCCACGTGGTTTTTGTGTATCACGGCGTTGCGTGATGTGCCTTCTGCGTGTACGGAGCGCGCGCTCCGAAAAAATGGCGGCGGTTTTCCGCCGGGAACTCCGGTTGCCATTTTTTTCACGCCGGAATCGCCCGCAGGAAGCATCGACCGCCTCCCGCCCCACGGCCAGTGCCGGAAAGAAGGGGATGCCGGAGCGTACCGGCATTCGGGGCAACTCTTTCTCCGTATTCCATAACGCATTTTTTCGAGGAACACAACCACCACGGCCGGACGACTTTTTTTCACAATTTTCCGGCCTTCCCGCAGGCCGCACTTGGCAAGGTTCCCCCTTTGGGGCTATAAGATTGTGACGCAGGGGGCAAGCCCCGCGCCATGACACGGCTTCAACTGGCAGGAATCAGATCATGAAGGATGCACTGGGCCTTTATTATCACCCGCAGGCCGGCAATCCCGGCGTTCGCGTCTATGTGCGCCGCGAGGCCGACGGCGGCGTGGCCTTTCGCCTCTGGCGGCAGGATCTGCCCGAAGCCTGGGAGCGCCACGGCTGGGTTCCCTATGCCGTGCTGGAAAGCGCGGCCCGCCTCTACCGCGAGGAACGCAACCCCGACGCCGATCCCCTGCGCCTCTACGACATTCGGGTGGCGCAGGCGCTCCTGCAAGAGGAGGGGCAGTGAGCGAACGCTGGCTGCTGGCCCGCAAGGCCTACTTTGTCCGGGATCTTGTCCGGGATTATTGCATGGTCTACCACGGCGTGGAGCAGCAGCACCGTCTGTTCACCCGGGATGGTCTGGTGTCCTATGCGGCCCTGCGCGATCTGCTGGGCGAGGCCAACCGCAAGGGGGTCTTCTGGCGGCTCAAGGACACGGCGCACCATCTTTTCCGCCAGACCACGGACAATCCGCCCGAGGACGCCATCCTGCTCTGGCAGTATGCGGGCAGCGCCTCCCCCAGCGGCCTGACCGTGCAGTCGCCGGTGGAAGCCCTGCTGGACTGGTGCATCGGCTATGCCTTCCACGAGTGCGCCAAGCTGCGGGAGGACGCCTTTCAGCGGCAGCATTATTCCAACCGACTGGCCCAGCTGGCGCGTACCCCGGCAGTGACGGGCGATCTGTACGATCCCCTGTCGGAACTGTCCCTGCAAACCAACGAAAGTTCCGCGCGCGAGCTGCAGCGCATCCTCTATGTGCTGCGGCACGGGCTGTTCCTGCTGACGCGCTATCTCGGCGGTCAGGGCAACAATCGCCACCTGGCCCGCTGGCTGGCCGTGGAAGACGACCTCGCCCGCCGCACCTTTGCCGATCTCTACCCTGCCCTGCTGCAGAGCCTGTACGGGCAGCGGCCCCACCGGCTTTTCCGGCTGGCCGCCGAGAACCTGCTGGATGCCGGACGCCCGGCTCAGGCCCGTGAACTTTTGCTTCGCGCCCAGGCCCGGCAGACGCTGGATGAAGAAGGCCTCTCGCTTTTGCACAGCCTTGAAGCGGGCGAGGCCCTGGAGCGCGCACCATCATGAACCGCCTGTTCCGCTGGCTTGCCCTCGGCCTTGTGCTGATCTGCCTCGGCCAGCTCTGCGCCTGCGGAACCTCCTCCTGGCGCAAGGGCGGCGTGCCCGGCACCAAGCCCTATACGGTGCGCGGCAAGACGTACTATCCCCTCAAGTCCGCCCACGGCTTTGTGGAAGAGGGCATCGCCTCCTGGTACGGCCCGGGCTTCCACGGCAAGACCACGGCCAGCGGCGAGCGGTTCAACCAGTACGCCATTACCGCCGCCCACAAGATCCTGCCGCTGGATACCAAGGTGCGCGTCACCAACCTTTCCAACGGCCGCTCCCTCATTGTGCGCATCAACGATCGCGGCCCCTTTGTGGAAGATCGGGTCATCGACCTGTCCAAGGCCTGTGCCCAGCGGCTGGGCGTCATCGGCGCGGGCACGGCTCGCGTCCGCATCCAGAGCCTGAGCGGCATCCCCGAGATCAAGGACGACGGCGATGTGCTGGGCGACTATTATGTGCAGGTCGGCGCGTTCGGCATCAAGGACAATGCCCAGGGACTCATTCGCACGCTCACGGCCGCCGGTTATGCGGGCCGGCTCATCTACGGCAACAACAACCTCTGGAACGTGCAGGTGGGGCCGTGGCCGGATACCGCCAAGGCCAAGCTGATGCTGGCCGTGCTCAAGCGCATCTATCCCCATGCCTTTGTGGTGGGCGGCGGCAAGGATTAGGCCCGCTTCGGCACGAACGCAATGCCGCACGGCGCCGGCGCGCCCTGGCCGCCAGTTCGCCCGCCGCGCCGGAGAAAACGGCCGCAGACGCGCGACCTGCAGGAGATCTTCAGGACATCTTGGGACATCTTCAGGAACCCAAACGGGACAAGCCCGGCAAGGTGCCGGGCTTGTTCGTTGCCGCCGGACGGACGCCGCGTTCAGCGGCGCAGCAGGGACGGCAGGGCGAAGTAGAGCCGGGCCGCCAGATCAAAGCAGGCGGACGGCAGAAAGCTCGCCAGCCAGAAGATGCGGTACTTGAGCGAGCGGAAACCGAAGGGGGCCAGCAATTCGCGGGCCTGCCCGCCCTTGCCCTCGCGCCAGAGGGCCACGGCATGCTGAAAGGCCGCCCGCCGGCTGAGCAGCTCCACAAGGTCGGCATGCTCTTCCTCGTAGTCCGGGTAGATGCGGCAATGTTTTTCCAGTATGCGCAGGGTTTCATCGGCAAACTGGGAGAACTTGCGGAAGGTCGTATTCATGCCGTGCACGCGCCAGAGCGTGAGCGGCGCATCCACATGGGCCAGTTCCCAGTCGTGGGCAATGCGGTAGAAAAGATCCGCCTCCTCGCAGACGTTGAGGCTCTCGTCAAACCAGTCGGGGGCGCTGCCGTCGGCGGGCAGGGGCGCAAGGGATTCCAGGGCGCTGCGGCGCAGCATGGCCGACGACATGGAAATCCACTGCCGCCGCATGAGTTCGGCAAAGGCCATGCCGTCCACGGGCCGGGTGTGGGCGAAGATGCGCCGGAGCACCCGCTTGCCGTCAAAAATCTCGGTATCCGTGCAGACCAGTCCCACCTGCGGAAAGGCGTCAAAAAGGGCCACCTGATCTTCCAGCTTCGTCGGACGCCAGAGGTCGTCGCAATCCAGAAAGGCGATGAGATCGCCGCGGGCCTCGCGCAGGGCCAGATTGCGCGCCGCGCCCAGCGGCACCGTGCGTTCCCCGCGAAAATAGCGCAGGCGGCCGCGCAGGGGCGCATAGGCCTGGGCAATGAAGGGACTCTGATCCGTGGAGACGTTGTCCCAGAAAATGACTTCAAAATCCGTGAAACTCTGGGCGGCCAGACAACGCAGGCTTTCCTCCAGCTTGCCGGCGCTGTTCAGGCAGTTCATGATCACGGAGACGCGCGGCGGTTCGCTGCAGGGCACATAGCAGAGCTGCTGCCCGGCCTCGGCAGGAGGCAGGAAACGCGGATCGGTTTCGCCGGAGTTTGCGCCCATGTCAGCGCGGAAGAGCCAGTAGCGGCAGACCCCGGCGAGGCAGACAGGCACCAGAACGCAGACCAGCGGCAGGCTCAGCCCGTAGGAGAGGCCCGCCAGATGCAGCATGCCCACCAGCAGCGTATTGAGCACAAGGCCGCTCGCCTGCAGTTTGAGAAAGCGCAGGGTCATTTCCCGATGCGTACCGCCCACGGGCCTGAGCGCCACAAAGCACTGCCCCAGATAGGGCACCGCCAGACTCAGCACATAGGCCGCCGCATTGCCGACCAGCAGGGGCCAGCCCAGTCCCTTCACCAGAAGAAGCCCCAGCAGGATGTACAGCAGCGCGGTCAGGGCGGTCAGCAGGCCGACGCGCAACCAGCGCCGCGCCAGCAGGCTGCGGATGAGACGGCGATATTCGTCCGAAGTCATGATGTCTCCTTTTCCGATCAGGCCAGGGCCTCGCGTGCGGCATCGCAGACGGTCGCCACATCCTCGCGGCTCAGGCCGGGGTGCAGGGGCAGGGTCACCAGCTCGTCAAAGAGGCGTTCGCAGACCGGCAGGGGCAGCGCTCCGGGCGCGGCAAAGAAGGTGTGCAGATGGTTGGGCTTGTAGTGTACGCCCGTAGGGATGTCCCGGGCGGCCAGCGCCTCCTTGAAGGCATCCTTGCGCCCGTCCAGCACGCGCACGGGCAGGATGTGGGGCACGATGAAGTCCTCGGGATCGCTTTGCAGCAGACGAAGATGCGGCAGGCCGTCAAGGGCCTCGGCATACTGGGCGGCCAGCGCCCGCCGGGCGGGTATGAATTCCGGCTTGAGCCGGGCGAGCTGCACCCGCCCCACGGCGGCCATGATGTTGCTGAGATGAAAGCGCCAACCAAGACGCTTGATGTCCGGCGTCCAGGTGCGCGTGCCGGCATAGCGTGAACGGGTGTCCCCCTCCACGGAAAGCAGACGCGCGTCGGCGGCCCGCTGCGCGCATTCGCGGTCAAAGGCGACAAGGCAGCCGCCCTCGCCGCTGGTGATGTTCTTGATGCCGTCAAAGCTGAAGCAGACGAGATCCCCGAAGCTGCCGATCTTTTTGCCGTGATGGCGGCAGCCGAAGGCATGGGCGGCATCCTCGATGACGCGCAGCCCCTTGCGACGGGCAAAGTCGTACACCTCGTCCAGATGCCAGGGATTGCTGGCATAGTGTACGGGCATGATGGCCACCACGTCGCCGTCCAGCCGTTTTTCGGCATCGCGCAGATCAATGGTGCCCGTTTCCGGCAGTACGTCGCAGGCCACGGGCAGGCAGCCTGCGGCCACAATGGCCTGAAAGGAGGCCACAAAGGTCAGGGACGGCACAAGAATCTTCGGCAGCGCCCCGGCCCGATGCGGCACAAGACTGTGGGCAAAGAGGCTGTCCACGGCCAGGGTCAGCGCCGCGGTGCCGGTATTGGCGGTGATGACCTGCCACGGTTCCACCCCGAGCCAGGCAGCCAGTTCCTCCTCAAAGCGCCGGGTCTCGTTGCCCATGCCCAGATAACCGTCTTCCTCGATGACGCGCCGCACGGCCTCGGCTTCAGCGGCCCCCACGATGGAACGCGAAAGACGCAACGACATACTGCCCTCCACGAAAAAAGGATGAAATCTGCATATCCTCTTAATGCCCCGGGGGCAAGCCTTGCTGCGCCGCCCCGGGCGCGCGGGCCTTGCCGGACAGCAAAAGGGGCGGCCCGTGACCGCCCCTTTCCCGCCGCCCCGCAGGGCGTCAACAGTTTTTCATCTCGTTGATGAGCTTCTCCAGCCGCTGCGCCTGCGCCGTGAGGTTGGTCACGGCCTGTGCGGCCTGCCGCATGGCTTCAGCCGTCTCGGAGGACATGTCGTTGACCTGGACGATGGACTGGTTGATTTCCTCGCTGGCCGCGGACTGCTGCTCGCTGGCCGCGGCAATGGCCCGCACCTCGTCGGCCGTGGTCTCGGCGTCGGAGACGATCTGGGTCAGGGAATGGCCGGATCGATTGGCCAGCTCAGTGGCCTGCCCAATCTGCGCCACGGCATGATCCACACTTTCCATGCTCTTGGCCGTGCTCTGCTGAATGGCGGCAATGGCATTGCCCACCTCGCTGGTGGATGCCATGGTCTTTTCGGCGAGCTTGCGCACCTCGTCGGCCACCACGGCAAAACCGCGTCCGGCATCGCCCGCGCGTGCCGCCTCAATGGCCGCATTGAGCGCCAGCAAATTGGTCTGATCCGCAATATCGGAGATGACGCCCATGATGGCGCTGATGGCCCGGGCATGCTCGTTGAGCTGGTGCATGTCGCCCTTGAGGCGCTCTGCCTGCTGCTGGGTCTCCTGAATGCTGACCAGGGCCTGCTGCACCACGGCCGCCCCCTCCTCGGCCTTCTGCCGGGTTTCGGCGGACATGGCCGAGGCGTCCGAAGCGTTGCGCGCCACTTCGCGCACGGTGGCATTCATCTGGCTCATGGCCGTGGCCGCTTCGGCCAGACGGGCAGAGGACTGGGCCGCCGTGCTGTCCGAACGGCTGATCTGGGTGGACAGCTGGGCCGCTGCGGCAGAGATGACCTCCACCACCTCGGTCAGATGGCTTGCCGCGGCCTGCATGCCCTCACGCCGGGCATTCTCGGCCTGGCGGGCGGCATCTTCGGCGCGGGCCGTGGCGGCCCGGGCCTCCTCGGTGGCCTTGACGGCCTCCTGCGCCCTGGCCTCGCTCTCGCCCAGCAGACGCTTGATGCCTTCGATCATGTGGCGCACCCCGCGCGCCACCACGCTGATCTCATCCCCGCGCCCCTCGGCCTTGTGCAGATCTTCCCGGGTACGGGCCGACATTTCCAGCTCCCCGCGCGCCGCCTCTTCCACGACGCGGGAGCAGGCGCCCAGGGGACGGGTGATGCCGCGGGCCACCACAAAGATGATGGCCGAAACAAGCAGGGCCAGCGCGACGCCCAGCACGATGACCAGATTGCGCAGGGTATGCACTTGCGCCAGGGTTTCCGCCTCGTCCAGCTCTATGCAGCAATACCAGTTCTCGCTGGGAATGAGCCGGAAATACAGGAGCTTGTTTTCGCCCTTGTCGTTGACGAATTCGATCCTGCCCGCTTCCTTGCCCTGCATGGCCCGGAACTGCGCCGCCGCGGCGTCGTCCCGACCCAGCTGGGCGGCATCGCTGTGCAGGATGACTTCCCCGTCAAGGGTATAGACGTAGGCCGCGCCCTTGTTGCCCAGCTTGATGCGTCCGAGCAGCAGCTGCGACAAGCGGGCATTGTCCAGCCCGGCAAAGAATACCCCCACATCGGCCCCGTCATCCTTGACGGGCACGCCGACAATGGTATTGAGCTTGCCGGTTTCCTTGCTGATGTAGGTGCCGATGCTGGCCTTGCCCTGCAGGCCCTGCCGGACGTATTCGCGATCCGCCACCTTGCTGTCGCGCAACTTGCTGGGCGCATCCTCGCCCTCGCTACGGCAGCCCAGCAGGATGCCGTCCGGGGCCACGATGCCGCAGATCGCAATGCCCGTGGTCGTCGAAAGATAGTGGGCCAACAGGGAATCGATATCGGCCATGTCCTGCTCGTCCTTGATGCCGTTGGCATAGAAGCGCAGGGTTTCCAGCACGCGGACGTTCTGGGCGGGCATTTCCATGCCCTGCCGCAGGGTGCGGAACAGCAGCTCGGTGCCGATCTCCTGCGAAACCAGCAGGGTCGGGATATCGTTCTCTATCTGCGCCAGCAGGGCCGATGAGGCGCTGCGGTAGCTGACGCTCCCCAGAATGACGAGACCCACCAGCGCCGGGCAGAGAATCGTCAAGGTCATCTTGGTAAACAGTTTCATGCAAACAGTCCTGTTGAAGGAGAGGGGGGGAGATGGCTGCGCCTTCCACGGGCGCGCATGCGATCTTAGAGACCGTCAATATCCAGATGCGACATGAGGCGGTCAAGATCCAGCAGGATCAGCAGACGTTCGTCCAGCTTGCCGACGCCGCGGATGTATTCGGAGCCGATGCCCGCCACCACCGGCGGCGGATCCTCCACCGTGGAAGACGGAATGCGCAAGACCTCGGAGACGGCATCCACCAGAAAACCAACGATTTTCTGGTCGAATTCCATGACCACAATGCGGGTCTGCGGCGTGGCTTCCTGCGCGGGCAGGCTGAAGCGGGCACGCATGTTGACCACCGGAATGACCTTGCCGCGCAGGTTGATGACCCCGTCGATGTAGATGGGCGCACGCGGCACCGGGGTTATCTGCATCAGGCGAATGATCTCCTGCACGGCCAGGATATCGACCCCGAATTCCTCTTCGCCGATATGAAAGGTCACCAGTTGCAGGAGACCATCCTCACGGGAAATTTCCTGACTCATTTCGTTCCTCCAGACGTAGTACCGTTGTCGGCTTGCAGCGAATACGCTTTTTCTTATCGGAGCCTGGGCAATAAAGATTAGGGATGGAGCCGTCAGGGGGCGAAAAAGCCCTGAATCCCCCCTTGATATTGACAAAAAAGAACCTTTGCGCCGGCCCGGAAGGCCTTTGCGAACGCCAAACGCCAAGGAGGCGGCCCGGGGCCGCCTCCTGAAAAAGATGCCGCACGCTCCGGCGCGCATGGCGAGCCGCCGGACAAGGCCCCTGAAGCGCCCGCTTCAGGGGCCGGCAGCTTACTGACGCTTCATGTCCTCCACCAGGGCTTCCAGCCGCCGGGACTGCTCGGCCAGGGCGGCGACGGCCTGTGTGGCCTCGCGCATGGCCTCGGCCGTCTTGCCGGACATGTCGTTGACCTGGACGATGGACTGGTTGATTTCCTCGCTGGCTGCGGACTGCTGCTCGCTGGCCGCGGCAATGGCCCGCACCTCGTCGGCCGTGGTTTCGGCATCGGCCACGATTTCCTGCAGGGCCAGACCGGACTGATTGGAGAGTTCCGTGGCCTGTCCGATCTGGCTCACGGCCTTGTCCACACCTTCCATGCTCTTGGTGGTGCTGTGCTGAATGGCATTGATGGCGCTGCCCACCTCTGAGGTGGAAGCCATGGTCTTTTCCGCCAGCTTGCGCACTTCATCGGCCACCACGGCAAAGCCCCGTCCGGCCTCGCCGGCGCGGGCGGCCTCAATGGCCGCATTGAGGGCCAGCAGGTTGGTCTGGTCGGCAATGTCCGAAATGACGCCCATGATGGCGCTGATGGAACGGGCATGCTCATTGAGCTGCTGCATGTCGTTGCGCAGGACTTCGGCCACTTCCTGCACCTTTTCGATGCCGTCCACGGCCTGCTGCACCACCGTCGCCCCCTGTTCGGCCTTGGAACGCGTTTCGGCGGACATGCGGGAGGCCTCGGAGGCATTGCGCGCCACTTCCTGCACGGTGGCATTCATTTCATTCATGGCCGTGGCCGCCTCGGCCAGCCGCTGGGCGGATTCGCTCGCGGAGCGGTCGGACTGGTCGATCTGGGCGGAAAGCTGGGTGGAGGCGGAGGTGATGATGCCCACCACTTCCTCCAGCTGACTGGCCGCGGCGTGCATGCCCTCACGCTTGGCGTTTTCGGCCCGTTGCGCGGCCTCCTCGGCGCGAGCCGTGGCGGCCCTGGCCTCTTCGGTGGCCTTGAGGGCCTCCTGGGTCTTGTGCTCGCTTTCCTGCAGCAGATCGCTGATGCTCTTGACCATGTCCCGAATGCCGGCAGCCATCACGCTGAGTTCATCTCCGCGCCGCTCGGCCTTTTCAATGGCGTTTCTTTCCTCGGGGGAAAGCTCCATCTCGCCCTTGGCCACATGCGCCACAAGGCCCGAGCTGATCGCCAGCGGCCGCACTATGCCGCGGGCCGTAAAGAAAATGATGGAACCTACCGCCAGCGCCAGCACCAGCACCAGCAGGCAGACGTGGAAGAGGAGTTCGTGCGCGGGCTTCATGATCTCATTCTTGTCCAATTCCGCGCAAACCACCCAGTGGACGCCGGGCATTTCCTCGAAATAGACAATCTTGGTGAAGCCATCCTTGTTGACGTATTCGAGGCTGCCGTTCTTTTTGCGGAGCATTTCCTGCACATGCGGCTCGCTCATATGGATGGTTCCGATGAGAGAGGAATCGCTGTGCATGATGGCCTCGCCCTGGGCATTGTAGATGTAGGCCGCGCCGAATTCGCCCAGCTGCACCGCACCGAGAATATTCTTGCTGAGCGTAATGTTGTCCATGCCCGCGTAAAACACGCCCAGAACCTCGCCGTCCCGGATGACGGGCAGGCTGACGATGGTCGTGGTCTCGCCGGTGGCGCGGCTCTTGTAGGTGCCGAGGCCCTCCCTGCCTTCCAGGCCGGCCTTGATGTAGGGGCGGTCGCCCATGTTCTTGCCCAGCAGATTGCCGGGTTCGGCCCTGCCGAGAACGCGATGCAGCACCACCGTGCCGTCCTGAACCACCACGCCGCAGGTATTGAGGGCCTTTGTCACCTCAATATAATATTTCAGAGCCTCGTTGCCGCCCTCGAAATAGGGCTTCAGCTCGGATCCCCCAATCCCGGCTTTGCGCGCCTCGAGGAAATGCACCACGCGCTGATTGTCCACCGGAATGTACATGCCCCGGCGCAGGGTGGTGAAGAAATTCTCGATGCCGATCTTGAGCGTGCCCAGAACGACCGGAGCATCCTTGTTGATCTGATTGTAAATGGCACGGGCTGAGCTGGAATAGCCCATACCTGCCAGAATGCACAAACCAAGCAACGCGGGCAGCAGGATGAAGGCAATCATCCTGCCTTGCAGTTTCAGTTTCATGCCAACCTCTCAGGGGGACTGGAGTTACACGGCCATTTTCGCACCGGTCAAGCGCTGACCCAGGGCAGTGGGGGGGCTGACCCGGGCACGAGAAAAACCGCACATTCATTACCGACATAATTATCGGTCGGGGAGCCAAAAAAGTTAGAGATATTTCTTTGGATTTCTTCCTGCCGGTACAAATGTTACAAAATGAGACCCAGCAACACAAAAACGGAGAGGCTGACCTCTCCGTTTTTGTCGCTGGCGCAAGCATCCGCGCCGTCATACCGGCTTGTACATGGCCCCGCTGTCGGCGGAACTCACCATGCGGGCATAACGGCGCAACACCGGATAGGGACATTCCTTTTGCGGCGGCGAAAGCTCGGCACGCCGACGCTCCAACTCATCCGCGGCCACCAGCAGATCGAGCTTGCGGTTGGGAATGTCCACAAGAATGCGATCCCCGTCGCGCACCAGCGCAATGGGCCCGCCGTTGGCCGCCTCCGGCGAGATATGGCCGATGGCCGCGCCGTTGGTGCCGCCGGAAAAGCGCCCGTCCGTGAAAAGGGCCACATCCTTGCCGAGGCCCATGCCGGTAATGGCCGCCGTGGGCGAGAGCATCTCGCGCATGCCCGGGCCGCCGCGCGGCCCCTCGTAGCGCACCACCACCCCGTCGCCGGGCGTGATCTTGCCGTCCAGGATGGCGCGCATGGCGTCCTCCTCGCTTTCAAACACCCGGGCCGTCACTTCGCGGCGCATCATTTCCGGGGCCACGGCAGACTGCTTGACCACCGCGCCATCAGGGGCCAGCGTGCCGCGCAGGATGGCAATGCCGCCTTCCTTGGAGTAGGCGTTTTCCAGCGGATGAATGACCTCGGGATCCAGAATGCGGGCATTGCGTTCCTTCAGGTTCTCGCCCACAGTCCTGCCCGTGACGGTGAGGCAGTCCTTACGGATGAGACCCAGCTTGTCCAGCTCGCTCATGACCGCCGGGATGCCCCCGGCATTGTCCAGATCCACCATGTAATGGCTGCCTGCGGGCGAGAGCTTGCAGAGATTGGGCGACTTGCGGCTCACCTCGTCAAAGACGGAAAGATCGATGTCCAGACCGGCCTCATGGAAAATGGCGGGCAGATGCAGGGTGGTATTGGTGGAACAGCCGAGGGCCATATCCACGGCAATGGCGTTTTCCACCGCGCCGCGCGTCACGATGTCGCGGGGCCGGATGCCGCGTTCCAGCAGCTCCATGACCCGCATGCCCGCCTGCTTGGCCAGACGCACGCGCGCCGCATGCACGGCGGGGATGGTGCCGTTGCCCGGCAGGGCCACGCCGATGGTCTCGGCCAGACAGTTCATGGAATTGGCCGTGAACATGCCCGCACAGGAGCCGCAGCCCGGACAGGCGCGTTCTTCCCAGCGGGTCAGCTCCTCTTCGCTCATCTGGCCGTTGCGCACCCGGCCCACGCCCTCGAACACGGTGATGAGGTCGCCCTTGCGCGCGCTGTCCAGCGCGCCGGGCAGCATGGGGCCGCCAGAGACGAGCACGGAGGAGATGTTCAGGCGCATCATGGCCATGAGCATGCCGGGCACGCACTTGTCGCAATTGGGAATGAAGACCAGGGCGTCAAAGGCATGGGCGCGGGCCATGATTTCGATGGAATCGGCAATGAATTCGCGCGAGGGCAGGGAAAAGCGCATGCCCTCGTGATTCATGGCAATGCCGTCGCAGACCGCGATGGCCGGAAATTCCAGCGGCGTGCCGCCCGCCATGCGGACGCCGGCCTTGACCGCCTCGGCCAGCTTGCCGAGGTGCAGATGCCCGGGCACGACCTCGCTGGCCGCATTGACCACGCCCACCAGCGGGCGATCCATTTCTTCGCGGGTCAGACCCAGCGCGTACAGAAGGGAACGGTGCGGGGCCTTTTCCAGCCCGGCTTTCATTTTTTTGCTGCGGCTTTCATCCATGACGCAATCCTTGTGCTGAATGACGAAACAGCCCGGGAACTCGCGCCCGAGCAGCCTTTTTTGTACGGCAAAAACCCTGCCTTGAAAAGGCCCGCCGCTTCCGGCCCGGCGCAAATCACCTTGAAAAGACGGGCGGAAGTCGGCTAGTCTGGCGGCCATGCAGAAAGCAACCCCCACCCTGGCGCGCCGCTATCTTTCCAAACTGCTGGCCAATGTGGCCTCCGTGCCCGTGTATCTTGTCATGGAGGCCATTCTGCCCCGCGCGCTCGGGCCGCAGATGTACGGCAACTACAGCTTTGCCACCAATCTCTTCCAGCAGCTTTCCGGCTTTCTCGACATGGGCACCTCCACCTGCTTCTACAATGCCCTGTCCCGCCGCCAGCACGAAACCGGCCTCATCGCCTTCTATCTGCGGGTGAGCCTGCTGGTGGCCGTCGTCAGTCTGGCCGTGGCCGCCCTCATGCAGATCGGCCCCGTGGGCGGGCTGCTCATGCCGGACGTGCCGGGCTGGCTGGCCCCGCTGGCGGCGTTCTGGGCCTTTCTCACCTGGTGGGGCCGGGTGCTGCGCTCCATGAACGACGCCGTGGGCGCCACCGTGCCCTCGGAACTCTCCCGCAGCGTCATTGCCCTGCTGGCGGTCTTTGCCCTGGTGGGCCTCTACTGGCTGGACATACTCAATATCGGCACCCTCTTCGGCCAGCAGTACGCCATGCTGGCCGCCACAGCCCTGGGCTACTGGATCGTGAGCAAGAAGGCCTGGGAGGAACGCTTCGGGCAGGGGGGGCGCTTCAGCCTGCGGCTGGATGGCGACCAGACCCGCGCCTATGCCCGCGAATTCTTTGACTACAGCCACCCGCTCTTTGTGCAGGCCCTGCTGACCTTTGCCATGCTCAGCGTGGAACGCTGGCTGCTCCAGTGGTTTGACGGCAGCACCCAGCAGGCCTATTACGCCCTGGCGCAAAAGGTCTGCATCGCCTGCTTTCTCTTCGTCTCGGCCATGACCCCGCTCATCATGCGCGAGTTCTCCATTGCCTGGGGCAAGAAGGATATGGAGGGCATGGGCCGCATCATGCAGCGCTTCGCCCCCCTGCTCTATGCCGTGGCCGCCTATTTTTCCTGCTTCAGCGCCGTGGAAGCCCCGGCTCTGGTCAACCTCTTCGGCGGCGAGGACTTCGCCGCCGCTGTCCTGCCCGTACAGATCATGGCCTTCTACCCCCTGCATCAGGCCTATCTGCAGCTGGCCAGCTCGGTCTTCCATGCCGCCGGACGCACCCGCACCACGCGCAACATCACCATGCTGGACGCCGTCTACGGCTTTGCCGCCGTCTGGCTGCTGCTCGCGCCCGAACGCTATTTCGGCCTGCATCTGGGCGCCGTGGGGCTGGCCTGCAAAACCGTCCTCGTCCAGTTTGTCACCGTCAACATCCAGCTTTTCCTGGCCTCGCGCCTCATCCCCTTCTCCTGGTGGCGCAATCTGGCCCATCAGTTCTGGTGTCTGGCCATTCTGCTGGGGCTGGCCCTCGGCTGCCACCAGCTGACCCTGGGCATGGGCCTCGGCCCGGCAACCTCCCTGCCGCGCTTCATCTGTGCGGGTGTGCTCTATACGATGGCCGTGGGGGCTGCCGTCCTTCTGCTGCCGGCCCTTGCCGGTCTGCGCCGGGCCGAGCTGGCGGATATGCTCGGGCGTTTCCTGCGGCGGCGCCGTCGCGACTAGCCCCGGCAGGCCGCCCCGCTGCCCCATCCTGAGAAAAGCCCTCAACCCTCTCCCCTGTCGCGCCGCTTATGCCGCCGGAGGCCCTTGCGGCGCACTGTCCGCCGTCGAGGCCCGGCCCGCCCTTTCCGGGCAATGCGGCCTCCGTTCCAGCCGGCAGGGCGCATACGGCGGAAGATGCCCGCCGCCCCGGCAGAGGCTGGCCGCGGCAGCGGACGGGCCTTGCGCAAAAAAACATCGGGGAGGGCTGCCGCCCTCCCCGAAACGCTTGCTCCTGCCGGCGCGGCCAGCGGGCAATGCCCTGCCGCGCGGCGCGTTTTTCCTTTTGGCCTTAGTCCTTCCCCCAGGCCGCCAGCACCAGCTCATACAACTTTTCGGACAGGGCCTTGAGGTCGGGCTTGGTGTACTGGGCATCGGCGCCCACAACCGCACACTTGCGGGCCAGACTTTCATTGATCATGGACGAGAAGATGGCCACGGGCAGGGCCTTGAGGATGGCATCCTCCTTGATGTGCTTGCACAGGGCCAGACCGTCCATGGTCGGCATTTCAATATCGGTGATGATGCCCTGCACATAATGCGAAATGGGCACATTGTTCTCCTCGCACAGGCGGCGCAGGCGGCAGAGTTCGTTCCAGGCCTCCTGCCCGTTGACGCACTGCTTGACATGGAAGCGCCCTTCCTTGGTCAGCAGGTCGAGCACCAGCGTCCTGATGGACGAGGAGTCGTCCACATGCAGGATGTTGAACACCTGCCCTTCCACCGGCTGCCGGGCATTGTTGAGGTCAAAGCGGATGGCCATGGCCGGATGCAGTTCGGCCACAATGGCTTCCAGGTCGAGCAGGAAGATGACCCGCTCCTCCAGCCGCACCACGCCGATGACGGAACTCTGGCTGATATTTTGCAGGAACTTGCCCGGCGCTTCCACATCCGTCCAGCTCAGGCGATAGATGCGATTGACCCCTGAAACGAGAAAGCCGGTACAGACCGTATTGAATTCCGTGACGATAATCTTGGCGTCGTCATTGGCAATGGGCGTGCTGCCCAGATATTTGGCCATGTCGATGAGCGGCACGATGCGACCGTTGCGGTGGGAAAAGGCCCCGAGCACGGCGGGATGACGCATTTCCGGCATGGCGGTGACGTTCTGACGGCGAATGATCTCCACCACCTTGGCCACGTTGAGTCCGTAATGTCCCTCATAACCGTCCTGGTTGACGTAGAACTCCACGATTTCCAGTTCGTTGGTGCCGGTTTCAAGCAGGATGTTGGTTTGCGACATATGCACTCCGGATGGTGGCGGTACAGCCCCGTGCGGGGCATTCTCTCCTTCTTTACGGCAGATGGCGAAAAAAGATTAGCGCTCTTGTCCGCAAAGGGCCGGAGCGCCAGGGCCAGCCCGCCTGTCCCGGACTATTTTGCGAACAGTTCCGTGGACATGTAGCGTTCCCCGGTATCGCAGGCCAGCGTGACGATGTGCTTGCCGCGCATGGCGGGCCGGGCAGCCACACGCAGGGCGGCGGCCACATTGGCCCCGGAGGAGATGCCCGCGCAGACGCCGCAGGCGCGCATGAGCAGACGCGCGGTTTTCACGGCCTCCTCGGTGCTCACGGTCAGTACGCCGTCCAGCAGCTCCCGATCCAGAATGGCCGGGACAAAGTTGGCCCCGATGCCCTGAATGCCGTGCGGTGCGGCCCTGCCGCCGGAGAGCAGCGGCGATTCGGCGGGTTCCACGGCAAACACGCTGACGTCGGTACCGTTCTCCTTGAGATAGCGGCCGATGCCGGTAATGGAGGAACCCGACCCCACGCCCGCCACAAGAACCTGCATGGTGCCCACGCTGTCATGGAAGATTTCCGGCCCGGTGGTGTGGTAATGCGCCTCCACGGCCCAGGGGTTGGTGAATTGCCCGAGAATGAGTCCCCCGCGCTCGGCGGCCAGCTTCTCGGCGGTTTTGAGCGCGCCGTCCATGCCGTCCGCAGCCGGCGTCAGTATCACTTCAGCCCCCAGAGCCGCCAGCAGGCGGCGCCGCTCAATGCTCATGGTCTCCGGCATGGTCAGCACGCATTTCAGGCCGCGCACCGCCGCCACCATGGCCAGTCCGATGCCCAGATTGCCGCTGGTGGCCTCCACCAGCGTCCCGCCGGGCAGCACATCGCCCCGGTCAAGCGCCCGCTCGATCATGTGGAAGGCCACGCGATCCTTGATGGAACCACCGGGATTGCCGTTTTCCAGCTTGAGCCAGACCGTGCCGGGCAAATCGCTGCACAGCGGAGATAATTGTAACAGGGGGGTGTTGCCGATGCTTTGCAGGACATTGGTCAGCATGGATTCCTCTCTACAGTGCGTTTTTTCAATGATAGGGCAAAGCGTCCTGCTTGGCAACGCATCCCGGCTTGACAGCGTTGCGGCGCAGGACGTAGCCTGAAAGGACGTGGGCAATTTGCACCCGCCACATTCATTCTGACTGTCCCAAGGAGTTGACCATGAAGTTTCTGCGTACCAGCCTCCTGGCCCTTGCCGTGTTGGCCCTTGCCCTGACCCTCGGTTCCCGCTCGGCCTCCGCCAAGGCCGATGTCGTCGAACTCTACGCCAACGCCGTCATCAGCGCTGATGCGGACATGCTGGAAAAGATCCTTGCGCCCAATTACTGGCATGTGGCCGCCAACGGGCACATTCAGGACAAGGAGCATTTTATCCAAAGCATCAGGAACAAGCAGCTTGTGATCAATCACCTGACCCTGACCAACCTGCGGCGCAGCATGGTCGGCGACTGCACGCTCATGACCGGCAACGGCATCCTGCGCGGCAAGGCCACGCCCACCCTGCCCGAGGGCCTCATGCGTTATTCCATCGTCATTGCCAAGAACGGCAATCAGGAACAGGTCGTCCTGTTCCAGGCCACGCCGGTGGTGCCGTCCGCCGACTGCAAGGACGGCAATTGCGCCCTTCGCTAAGCGTCTGAGGTGTCAACCATGCGGATATCTTTCCCCCTTCTCGCTCTTGCCCTGTTGTCGCTGCTGCCCCCCTGCCCGGCAGAAGCGGCCTTCCTTGGCCCCAGCGCCACCAACGCGCCGGCCTCCAGCCTGCGGGAGTGCGCTGACGCCGAGGAAATGACCACCTGCGTCCTGAGCGGGCACATTGTGCGCCGCGAGCACAAAAACCGCTATACCTTTGAAAGCGAGGGTGGCCAGATGATCGTGGACATTCCGCCGCATGTTTTCGGTCAGCTTGACGTGCGCCCCGAGCAGACGGTGCGCCTGACCGGCGAAGTCGGCGGCAAGCGTCACCCCGAACGCATGGATACGCATTTGCGCGTGCGCTATATCGAAGTGCTGCCCTGACGTCTTCCCGCGCGACCTCGCCGGACGCGCGAGCGCCGCGACCGGCAGTCGATCCCAGCCAGAAACAAGCAACGGGGAACATCCTGCGATGTTCCCCGTTGCCGTTTCTTCGGGACGTTTTCGGTCGCTCCTTTCGCGTCGGGGCACGGCCCGGCACGCGGGCCTGCCGGCAGGCGGAGCTGACATGGCGGGCAACGCACGCCCCGGGCCTGCGGCGGCAACAACGCGGGTGCCGGGAACGGCAGCGGCACCCAGCGGGCCGTGCCTGCCTCACGCGGGATGGCGGGCGGCCTGTTCGGCCTTGAGCTGACCGCAGGCGGCCTTGATGTCCTGCCCCTTGGACTTGCGGACAATGGCGGTGATGTGGCGATCCCAGAGCATCTTCTCGAAGGCCAGCACCCGTTCGGGCGATGGCGCTTCGTAGGGGGCATTCTCGGCGGGATTATAGACGATGAGATTGAGCTTGCCCTTGATGTCGCTGACCAGCCGCGCCAGCTCGCGCGCATGTTCCGGGCCGTCGTTGACCCCGCCCAGCAGCAGGTATTCAAAGGTGATGCGTTCCCGCGTCTTGAGCGGATAGGATTTCAGGGTAGCCAGCAGATCCGGCAGCGGCCAGCGGGCGGCCTTGGGCATGATGCGTTCCCGCAGGGCCTGATTGGGCGCATGCAGGGACACGGCCAGAAAGGCCAGCCCGCTTTCGCCCAGTTCACGCAGGCCCTTTTCGATGCCGCAGGTGGAAACGGTGATGCGGCGCGGCGAGAAATTGAGGCCGCGGTCGTCATTGAGGCTTTGCAGGGCGCGCATGACCTCGCGCAGATTGAGCAGGGGTTCGCCCATGCCCATGAAGACAAGATTGCGCAAGATGGGCCAATCGGGCCGGTTGTCGCCCAGATGGGCGCGCGCCACAAGAATCTGGCCCAGAATCTCGCCCATGCTCATGTTGCGCTCAAAGCCCATGCCGCCGGTACTGCAAAAGGTGCAGCCCATAGCACAGCCCACCTGCGAGGACAGGCACTGCGTCCAGCGGCGGCTGCCGTCACGGGATTCCGAGGGGATGAGCACGGTTTCCACTTCCGCGCCGTCGGCAAGGCGCAGCAGGAACTTGGTGGTGCCGTCCCGGCTTTCCTGCACGCGGCTCACCTCGGGCCAGCCGATGGTCGCGCACGCGGCCAGACGGGCGCGGCAGGCCTTGGAGACGTTGGTCATTTCCTCAAAGGAACGGGCCATACGCTGCCAGAGCCACTGCCAGACCTGTACGGCCCGGAAGCGCGGCTCGCCCAGTTCGGCCTGCATCCAGTCGGTCAGCTCAGGCAGGGTCAGATCAAGCAGATTCTTCATGGACGCCCTAGCCGCTGATGCGCCGGGCGTAGGCGCGCACAAAGCGCACGGCGGAATCGTTGTCCGTCACTTCCCCGGCAATCTGGGCCTGCAGGAGCGCGTCGCGGATGATGCCCACCTGCGGGCCGGGCGCAAGGCGCGTCTCGTTCATGATCTGATTGCCGTTGAGCAGCGGTTCCAGCATCTGTTCCGGGGTTTCCGCCCGCTCCAGATACTTCATGTTGTGATTGAAGGCCGTGAAGTTGCCGTCGCGGGCCTCCACATCGGCCCGGGCCATGGCGATGAGGCGGGGATATTCGTCCAGGGCCTTGAAGCGCCGGATGCCGCGGTCGGTCATCATGAAGTGGAAGCGCATATGATAGCGCACCAGATGGCACAGCAGATCAATGTCCTCGGTGGTGAAATGCAGACGGCGCAGAATCTTGCGCGTGACCTTGGCCCCCACCCGGTGATGCTGGTAGAAGGTCATCTCGCCGTCGAAATATTCGCCGGTAAAGAGCTTGCCCACGTCGTGGAAGAGCATGGCCAGCGTGCCCAGCCAGTCATAGTGAAAATCCTTTTCCGGGTAGCGCTTCATGCACTCGAGGGTATGCTCGAATACCGACTGTTCCTCGCCGGTATTGGTGTTGCGCTCGCGGATGCAGGCCAGGGCCGCCACCTCGGGGATGAGGCCCTGCAGAATCTGGGCATCGTACATCAGGCGCACGAAGCGGTGCATGGACTCGGCCGAGACCTGCCGCCATTCGTCCACGATGTCGGCAGCTGGCACATAGTCCAGCACGCGGGACGCGCTGCGCACAATGGCCAGCCAGGTATTCGGCTCGATGGGCACATCGAAATTGGCCGCAAAGCGCAGGGCACGGATGGCCAGCCGGTAATTGTGGCGCAGGGTTTCGTCGGGCAGGCCGCAAAGGCGGATGGCGCCGGTTTTGACTTCGGCAAAGCCCGCATAGATATTGCTCGTATCCTGCAGCATGCCGCAGCCGGTCAGGCGCAGATTGAGCCGTTCGCGCGGCTCGAGCTGGGCCGCAATGGTGGGCGTGATCCGCATGAGCGACAGCTCGGGATGGCTGGAATCCTCCACCACCAGCGGGTACAGGTGCACCGTGACCCCGTCTTCCTCCAGCTGCGCCAGCAGGTTGTCGCCCTCCGCAGGCATCAGCCCGGGAAAGAGCTTGCCGAGCACCTCGATATCCGGCTCGCAGGCAATGTCCACAGCCGGCACGTCGCCCGTCTCCAGCAGATGCTGCTGCAGGGGCGCATTGACGATATGGGCGTCATATCCGTTGCGCAACATGGTCGTGCAGATGGTGGTGGCTACCTTGAGCGCTTCGTGCATGGCAAACTCCTGTATCGTCGCGGGGTGACGGGCATGTACGGCGGGCTGCTGGCCCGACCAACCCGCTGACTATACGCCAGAATACCGCAAGCCGCAACGCTTCATTCACAGGGCCTTCCCGGGCCTGCCTGCACATAAAAAAAAACCCCGTGCCGGGGCACGGGGTCGGAATGTTTGCGGGAGGTCAGCCTAGTCGCTGAAATGTCCCGTCTCACGCTTCACGCCAAGGGCGATCTTCCAGAGCAGGGAGAGCACCAGTGCGCCGATGGCGTACACGCCGAGGGCCACGGAAATTTCCATGCCGGTGGGCGCGTAGTCCGTGATGGTTTCAAACATGTTGGGGGTGAAACCGCCGATGAGCAGGCCGAGGCCCTTGTCGATCCAGCTGGCCACCACCAGCATGATCAGGGCAAGGGGCAGCAGCGGCCCGTTGCGCCATGCCGGGGGAATGAGGATGACCAGCGAGGCCAGCGCCATGATGACCGCGGCCCACATCCAGTTGCTCACCCAGGTGGCATGACCGGCATGCCCGCCGAACAGGAAGGTGATGGGATGCTGATGCCCCGGAATGCCGGAATAGAAGGCGGTGAAGATTTCCAGCAGGTAGAAGAACACGTTGATGCACATGGCATAGGTGATGATGATGGTCAGGGTCTTCACCGCGTCCCGACCGGGGTCAAAGCCGGTGAGGCGACGCACGAGGAAGACCAGCAGCAGCAGGATGGCCGGACCGGAACAGAACGCCGAGGACAGGAAGCGGGCGGCCATGATGGCGGTGAGCCAGTAATGGCGGCCGGGAATGCCGGCGTAGAGGAAGGCGGTCACGGTGTGGATGGAGAAGGCCCAGATGATGGACAGGTAAATGAGGGGCTTGACCCACTTGGGCGGCTCCACATCCAGCCGCTCGGCTTCCAGGGTGACCCAGCCGATGATGGCATTGAGGGTCAGGTAGCCGATGAGCACCATCATGTCATAGAACATGACCGAATTGGGCGTGGGATGCAGCATGACGTTCAGCATGCGCTGCGGCTGGCCGAGGTCCACCAGAATGAAGAGCGAGCACATGCACACGGCCGCGATGGCCATGAACTCACCGAAGATGATCATGCGCTTGAACTTCTTGTAATGATGGAAATAGGCCGGCAGCACGAGCATGACGGCCGAGGCCGCCACACCCACGAAGTAGGTGAATTGCGAGATGTAGAGACCCCACGAAACGTCGCGGCTCATGCCCGTGATGGACAGGCCCTGTTGCAGCTGCTGCCAGTAGACCAGCCCGCAGCCCGCAATGACGCAGACCAGGAAGAGCAGCCACAGATAGAAGGTCCTGGGACCGGTAAGCACTTTTTCAAGCATAGCCAGTTCTCCCTAGATGAGGTAGTACACGCCGGGCTGCGTGCCGAGGTTCGGCTTGCGGCGAATGCTGTAGTTGTTGGCCAGGGCGTGACGCACATCCGAATTGGGATCATCCAGATCGCCGAAGAGGATGCGTCCCCCCGCGGCTTCCACGCAGGCAGGCTTCTGGCCCACGGCCAGCCGCTCGGCGCAGAAGGTGCATTTTTCCACCACGCCGATCATGCGGGTGGGGAAAGCGGGATTGGGCACTTCCTTGGGCAGGAATTTGCGCGGATCAAGGAAGTTGAAGGAGCGCGCGCCGTAGGGGCAGCCGGCCATGCAGAAGCGACAGCCGATGCAGCGGTGATAGTCCATGGCCACAATGCCGTCGTGCATCTGATAGGTGGCCTGGGTGGGGCACACACGCACGCAGGGCGGATTGGTGCAATGGTTGCACAGCAGCGGGAACTGGCGATCCTTGATCTTCGCGGTCTGATGATCATTGATGTCATCCGGGAAGGCGTGATCGAACTTGTCCAGCCAGAACCATTTGATATTCTGGTTGCTGCCTTCGATGGTGGGCACATTGTGCGCCTTGTGGCAGGCATCGATGAGCGGCTTGTACGCCTCGGGGCTGGAAAAAGCCCGCGTGTCGATGACCATGGCCCAGCGCTTGGCCGTGAGGGCGTTGGCGCCCATCTTGTAGCTGCTGCCGGGCATGGAGGAGGCCGCCTGCGCGGCAGAGGACAGCGCAGCCACGCCGCTGCTCAGGGCAAAGGCCGACACACCCGCCACTTTGAGAAAGCTTCTTCTGCTCTTGTTCATTACTTCTTCACCTCGGGAGTGATGTGGCAGGTCCAGCAGTAGGGATACACGCTGTTGGCGATGTGGCACTTTTCGCAGAAATTGGCGTAGTCGTTGTGACACTTCAAACAGGTGTTCTGCAGGCTGATGTTCCATTCCTTGCCGGTGGAGGAGACGTAGACGCGCTTTTCATTGCGCAGGGCCTCGTCGCGCCACGTGTTGAGCAGGGCCATGTGCTCGGCGCGCATGAATTCCACCGGCTCCACGCATTCCTTTTCGTTCTTGGGCAGCACCACGTCAGGGCGCTTGTAGGCGTCCTTGCCGAGGTTGAGCCAGAACGGAGAGCTGAACAGCGCCGCAAAGATCACAGCGCCGACAATGACTGCTTTGGCGTTATACATGGACTACTCCTCCCCCTGCTCCGCATCGTCTTCGGGTTCATCGGGCTCCACATTGGGCAGGTCTTCCTGGCGCAGGTCCATGGTGCGCTTCTGTTCGCCCTTCATGATCAGGGCGTTGCCCACCAGTTCGTGCAGGCCGCTCACGGTCACGCCCGGCGCCCAGTAGTTGGCCAGAGGCGTGAGGGTCGCACGGTCAATGGCGCAGACGCAGGCCATGTGGTTGACGTCGTACTTCTGTTGCACATAGCGCAGGGCGTTGCCGCGCGGCATGCCGGCGCGCATGCGCAGTTCCATGATTTCCTCGGTGTTCAGGCCGGAACCGGAGCCGCAGCAGAAGGTCTGCTCGCGAATGGTGTTTTCCGGCATTTCCACGAAGTTGTTGCACACCGCCTTGAGGATGTAGCGGGGTTCTTCCAGCAGGCCCATGGCGCGCGCCGGGTTGCAGGAATCATGGAAGGTGGTGATGATGTGATCATTGCGGCTCGGATCCAGATTCAGCTTGTTGTGCCGAATGAGGTCGGCCGTGAACTCCGTGATGTGCACCATCTTGGTGGAGGCGGCGTTCTCGAAGCGGGTGCCGGTAATGGGCGAGGTGGGCACGTCCATCATGCAGGACGGGGCCGGGCCGTTGTAGGTGCCCATGTACTGGTTGATCACGCGCCACATGTGGCCGCATTCGCCGCCCAGAATCCATTTGGCGCCCAGGCGCTCGGCTTCGGCGTACATCTTGGCGTTCAGCTTCTTGGCCATGTTGAAGGACACGAAGGAACCGAAGTTGCCGCCTTCCGAGGCGTAGGTGGAGAAGGTGTAGTCGAGATCCAGCTCATGGAACAGCAGGAGATAGCCCATGAAGGTGTAGATGCCGGGGTCGGCAAACACGTCGCCCGAGGGCGTGATGAAGAGGATCTCGTGTCCCTTTTCGTTGAAGGGCGTCTTGGGCCGGATGCCGGTGATGGTTTCGCAGTCGTCGGCCAGCATTTCCACGATTTCCACAAAGGAGTGGGGCTGGATGCCGAGATGGTTGCCCGTGAAGGAGCAGTTTTTCACCGGGTCCATGATCCAGTGCGTGCCGAGACCCACCTCATGCAGCAGTTCGCGCACGATGGCCGTGATTTCGGCCGTGTCGATGCCGTAGGGGCAGAAGAGGGAGCAGCGGCGGCATTCCGTGCACTGATAGGCGTAGTAGAAGAGTTCCTTGACCACGCTCTTGTCCCAGCCGCGCGCCCCCACGCTGGCGCCGAGCAGCTTGCCCAGCATGGTGTAATCGCGACGGTAGAGGGAGCGCAGAAGTTCCGCGCGCAGCACCGGCATGTTCTTCGGGTCGTTGGTGCCCAGGAAGAAATGGCATTTGTCGGCACAGGCGCCGCAACGCACGCAGATGTCCATGAACAGCTTGAGGGAGCGATGCTTCTCAAGGCGTTCCTCAAAGGCGTCGCAGAGGATCTTTTCCCAGTTGTCGGGCAGGTTCCAGTCTTCGGCGGCAGGATCCCACTCATGCGGGTTGGGCATGTGCAGGCGTTCCATGGTTTCGACCTTGGCCGGATAGCAGAAGCTGCCCGGGGCGAATTCGGGCTTTACGTCAAGCCAGCTGCCCGCGGGAAAGTCCTTGCGGCTGGCCATGAGTTCGTGAGGCGTAGGCAATTTAGCCATGATGTAAACTCCTTACTCGGCGGCCTTTTCGGGTTGCTTTTCCAGCGGCAGGCCGGCTTCGGCCATGAACTCGCGGTATTCATCCTCGTACTCGGCATAGGTGAAAAACTGCTTCGGAGGATTCCAGGGGTTGATGTGGCGCACGCGCCGCGTGTCGTTGGGCGCATTGCGCGTGGGGCTGAAGAAGATGCCCGGCATATGCATGAGCTTGGAGAAGGGGAAGTAGAGCAGCAGCACGCACACAAAGGTCAGATGCACCACGAAGAGCGACGGCAGGCCGGCCGCGCTGACCGGCGACAGATGCACCAGCCCCATGATGAACACCTTGATGGAGGCGATGTCGGCCTTGTCGAAATAGCGCATGCAGATGCCCGTGGCCACGATGGCGATGAGCAGCAGCAGCGGGAAGTAGTCATTGAGCAGGGAGATGTAGCGCACGCGCTCATTGACCAGTCGCCGGGTCAGCAGGAAGAGCAGGGCCACCAGCAGCAGGCCGCCGCTGACCATGAAGCGGGGCACGCCCACCTGCATGAGGCCGTCAAGGCTTTCGATGAAGGTGATGCAGGCCGGCACCGGATCCAGGAAGAAGCGGAAATGCCGGATGAAGACCACAAGGAAGCAGTAGTGGAACAGCAGGGCGAACACCCACAGCCATTTGGAGGAATAATAGACGACGCGAGGGCCCTTGTTGACCGGGTCGTTGAGCAGCACCTCGGCGTGCGTATTGCGGAACAGGGAACGGAAGGTCAGCACCTCGAGGAGCATGCGGACGACCGTCTGCCCCTTGGTACAGGGACAATCCCACTTTTCCTGTTTGATGAAATCAAGGGAAGCTTCCTGGCCGCCCGTCGTGGGGATGCGGAACGGCACGGGCGACTTCGCCCAATACACCATGCGCCTGATGACGCCCACTACAAAGATGGCTACCGCCACATAGGGCAGCACCACGCTGAACAGGAAGGCCAGCCCGCCGGCCGCCCCCGCCCAGGCGATGCACCCGATGAGCGCCACCATCGCCAACGCTGCGATCATTCCCAACCTCGCTTGAAATGAGTTAGCTTTTGCCCGAAACCGGGCTGCCATCCACCGTCTGCGCCCAGCGCACGACCTGCGCGTACTGGGAGCGGATTTCGGTAATGCGCGATTCGGCCAGCGTCTCGCGCGCCTCCGTGTACATATCAAAGGCCAGCAGCACGATGCTGTCCAGCCGTGATTCCGCGTTCAGATAGGCCGCCCTTGCCTTGTCGCCGGCACAAAGCGGCAGGAGGATTTCCCGCATGATGGGCTTGAGCAGAAAAAACACGCCAATGGCCTGGCTGGGCGTCATTTTCTGCACGGCCCGCAAGCGCACGAAACGGTCAATGGCCGTGCGCACCGTGCGGGGATCCGTATCCTCCCCGGAAACGGCGTCGAACAGACGCCCCGCCGCCTCATGGGTCATATCGCCCACCGGATTGGTGAACGGATCTTTGCGTGTACGAAGAAAACCTGTCGTTTCCAGAGGATAGGTGGCATACACCGCCTCAATCCACTTGCTGACGACGGCATCTCGCTGCGGTCGGAAAATATCGTGAATTTTCATGGGATCATCTTTTCACAAGCTCGTGCCCAAAGGCGTTTAGATATACGAAACAAGCGCACGTCGCGTCAAGTCCCCTGCCCATGCGGCCAAGGGAAGGCGCGCGCCCGTTTCCCACCGCCCCCGCCGGGGCGGCCGTGTCCTATTCCGGGCAGGGGGTCAGCCCGCCGCAACTGCCGGCAATGGGGTCATCCAGCGAAAGGCCCTCCTGTCCGGCAGCGGCTTCCCTGCCGGGCGCGCCGTTGCGCGGCGTAATCCCCCCGGTCACCGGCTCCAGCGGCAGGGAGGCCGCCGAGGGACGGGACGACGCGGGTTCCGGCGCGCGTTGCGGCTTCTGCGCCAGCATGGACGGCAGGCCGTGAAACTCGATGAAGGGCACAGCCTGCGAACCCGACAGGTAGACATGCGCCTTGTTGCGCAGAATCCGCAGGCGCAGCCAGAGCATATCGGGCGAAAGCACGGCAAGATCGCCCGGATTTTCCGCCTTCAGGGCCACCTCCAGCGCCTCGGTCATGCTGCTGCCGCGCTCCACGGCTTCCCGCATGGCCGCAATGCGAAAGACATCCTCGGGCGTTTCCGCCACAGGATAGAAGGCCGCTTCCACCTTGCCGGAAAGGGCCTCAATGGCCTGACGGCAGGCCGCGCAGGAGGGCGAGTAGAACACCCGCACCGAGGGCGCGCCGCTGGGGTTGCTGATGCTCCAGAGCGACGCCGCCTGCCGCGCCGAGGCGCCGGCATTGATGAGAAAAAGCACAAGCCAGCACAGCACCAGCAGCGAGCGGCGACCGGTAGCGCCCTTGCCCTGCTGGGCGATATCCGTATGCCGGAAGCAGGCATAGACCCCGGCAAAGAATATGGCCGCCCCGAGACAGCTGATGCAGGGGGCCGTGGCCGCCATGAGCAGCAGGAGCAGAATGTCGCCGATCAGGGCCAGCCCTGCCAGAATCCGGCCCACGCGCACCGCGCCCACCAGCGCCAGCAGGGCCAGCACGGCAAAGGCCACGGCCCCGATCCACCAGAGGGAGACGCCGCCGACGGTCGTATCCTGATAGAGGCCGCAGCCCTCGGTAATGCAGACATTGACGTCATTGCCGAAGGCCGTCCACACGCAGTAGACCACCGCCACAAGGGACAGGCAAAGGGTGCCGCTCATCACGCCCTGAGAATTCTTCATGTGCTCCTGCCGAATCGCGCCGTCCGGCGCAGGGTATTTGATTATTCATAGGCCATATTGCGCCCTTCGTAAAGCCTTCACTTCCCCGCCTCCCTGTGCTACCCGGAACAGGCGCGCCGGCGGTGCGCGGGAGGCTGTCATGTCGTTCAGCTGGCTTGTCTTTGCCTATGCGGCCATTGCCGTCTTTGCGGCCGGCATCATTCGCGGGGCCACCGGTTTCGGCTTTTCCATGCTGGCGCTGGTCTTGCTCACCTTCGTCCTGCCGCCGGCACAGGTCGTCCCCCTGCTGCTCATCTGGGAAATTTTCGCCAGTGCCGGGCACGCGCCCTTTGTCTGGCGGCAGTGCGACGGGAAGGTCGCCGGCCTCCTGCTGCTGGGTGTCGTCCCGCTGACGCCCGTGGGCATGAGCCTGCTCATCCACATTCCGGCCCAGGCCATGACCATCGGGGTCAATGCGCTGGTGTTCGTGCTGACCCTGGTGCTGCTCTCGGGCGTCAAGCCGTCGCGTCCGCTGGGGCCGCTCGGCATCGTCGGCGTGGGGGCGGCCACGGGCTTCGTCAACGGGGCCTCCTCCAACGGCGGGCCGCCGGTGGTGCTCTTCATGCTGGTGACCCTGCCGGCCGCCACGGCCCGGGCCACGCTCATCGTCTTCTTTCTGGCGCTGGATGTGCTGACGTCGGGTTTTTTCATCCATTCCGGCCTCATGACCCTGCAGAGCCTTGTCGATGCCCTTGTGGCGCTGCCCTTCATGTGGATCGGCATGTGGATCGGCACCCGCTGGTTCCACCATGTGGACGAGCGGCGCTTCAAGCGCTATGTGATGCTTTTTCTGATTCTCGTTTCGGTGGTGGGCATGGGACGTGCCCTGCTGCACTGAGTCCGAAGCGATCTGATCCCAAGGGAGAACCGCCATGCATCATCGTTTTCTTGCCCCCTGCCTGCTCGGCTGCTGCCTTGCCCTTGCCGCCGGTTGCGGCGGCGCCCAGACCGCCCGCCTGCCTGACGGCTCGGAAGGCTTCTCGGTCAACTGCAACGGCATGGATAGCGACTGGGCCGAATGCTACAACAAGGCCGCCGACATGTGCGACGGCGGCAAATACCAGATCATGTCCCAGAACACCTCGGCCGTGGGCGAAATCCCCATGCGCAATCTGATCATCAAGTGCGAATAGGCCGGACGGCGAGGCCGGGCCGCCGCCCTGCCCCGCTGACTCCGTTCCGCCCCGTTCCGCTCACTTCCGCCCGTTCTGACGGACAAGGCAGCGCCCCCGGCCGGGTGGCGCTGCCTTGTTTGCCGGTCGCCGTGACGGCGGCCTAAATGACCTTGTTCAGGGCGTATTCGATAATGCCTTCGGCCCCGACCTGCCGCAGCTTGGGGATGAGATCCCGCACCACATCAATGTTGACGACCGTCTCCACGGAAAGCCACTGCTGATCCTGCAGGGGCGAGACGGTGGGCGAATTGAGCGACGGCAACATGCCCAGAATGGCGTCCAGCCGCTGCGCCGGGGCGTTCATCTTGATGGCCACCAGATTTTCGGCCCGCAGCGCGCCCTGCAACAGAAGGTTGATCTGATCGATCTTGGCCCGCTTGCGGGGGTCGGCCCAGGCCGCCCGATTGGCGATCAGCACGGGGTAGGAGCACATGACCTCGTCAATGATGCGCAGGCCGTGGGCACGGATGGTGGTGCCGGTTTCCGTCACTTCCACGATGCCGTCGGCCAGCCCTTCCACCACCTTGGCTTCCGTGGCTCCCCAGGAATAGAAAATGTCCACATCGATGCCCAAGCGCTCGAAATACTTGCGCGTCAGGCCCTGCAACTCGGTGGCGATGCGCTTGCCGGCCAGATCCTGCGGCTTCTGATAGGGGGAGTCCCCGCCCACGGCCAGCACCCAGCGGCAGGGCCGGTTGGAAGTCTTGGAATAGGTCAGTTCGGACACGATCTGCACATCCTTGTCGTGCTCCACCTCATGCAGCCAGTCCAGCCCCACGATGCCCAGATCGAGAATCCCGGCCGAAATGTAGTCGCTGATTTCCTGCACCCGGCAGAGGGACGCGCTGATTTCCGGATCATTGATGTCGGGGAAGTAGTTGCGCGTGTGCTTGCGGATCTTCCAGCCCGCGCGATCAAAAAGATTGATGGTGGCTTCTTCCAGCGATCCCTTGGGAACGCCCAGTTTGATGATGGGTTGTGCGCTCATGTGGATAGGCTCCGGGCATGTTGCCCTGTTGGGTGCGCAAAGCTCGCGCGGGTTCTAGCGCCCGTAGACGGCGCGGGGATCAAACATCACGGGCGAACACTCGCTGACCGCGCCGTTCCGCCATTCCCGGTAAAAGCAGGAACGACGGCCGGTGTGGCAGGCCGCCCCGCCGACCTGCTCGATGCGCAGCAGGATGGTGTCGCTGTCGCAGTCCAGCCGGATGGAATGCACCTTCTGCACATGGCCGGACGTGCCGCCCTTATGCCAGAGTTCGCTGCGGCTGCGGCTCCAGTAGTGGGCCTCACCCGTGGCCAGCGTGCGCTGCCAGGCCTCTTCGTTCATGTAGGCCAGCATGAGCACCTCGCCCGTGGCAACGTCCTGCGCAATGGCGGGCACAAGGCCCTTGCTGAAATCGGGGCGGAAGTCCGTGGACATGCTCTTTTCTCCTTGTGGCGGCGCGTGCGCCGACCGGTCGCCGGCAGGCGGCTTCGCGCGACAGATGCAAGCTAGCCGCAAATGCCCGGCAAGGCAAGGGAGCGACGTGACTTCCTGACGGCAGTTTCGCGACAGAACCCGGGCAGCGTCACCGGTCTGTCCGCCGCCGGTCATGGAAGCAGCCGGCCGCCGCCTTCGCGGCTGACCGGCTGCCTGGCATTTGCCGTTTGCATGCGTCGGTTCCCTCCGCATCGCGGGGGCCGTACGTTGGGGGGCTTTCGCCCCGCGCCGTCCCTAGCGCTTTATATAGGCGCTCGGCACGCGACGCTGAGGCAGACCGCCGATTCCCGTACGCGGAGCGGCCCCGGACGGGGCGGACGCGGGGGCTGCCGGGGCATTTCCGGACGGCGGCGCCGGCGGAGCGGCGGGGCTTGCCACGGGTCTGGCCATCTGCTGGGCGGCCGCCGGCTGAGGCGGCGGCACGGCGGATGGGTCAGGCGCGGCGGGCGCGGCGGACGCGACCGGGGCGGCAGCTGCCGGTGCCGCCGGCTGGGCCGCGGGCGGCGACGCCTGCTGCGCGCTGCGCCCATAGGCCGCCTGCGCCTTGGCGCGCGGCATGTAATTGCCGCCGCCCAGAGGCGGCATGGCCTGCGGCACGGCCTTGCGCTGCTGCAGGGAGGCCGCCGGATTCATGCGGGCGGAGATCTCGGCCATCGCCTTCTTGGCTTCCGGCTTGTCGATAATCTGGGCATAGGCGCTGCGCAGGCCGGAAAGGATCTGCGAAACGCTGTCCAGCCGCTCGACGCTCATCTTGAGGTTGGCTTCCAGCAGGCGGGCCGTGCACAGAAAATAGAGATTGTTGAGATTGGTCGCCAGCTCCCCGCCCCGCTCCATGTTGAGCGAGGAGGAAAGCTCGTTGACGATGTCGATGACCTTGGAAATGAGGATGCCCTTGGCGGCATAGTCCTTTTCCAGCATTTTTTCCCGGGCCTGCTGCAGAAACTTCAGGGCGCCGTCATAGAGCATCAGCAAAAGATGCCCCTGATCGGTAGTGCTGACATTGGTCTGCATATAGGCCTGCGAGGCACGAATATTCATTCGTTGTCTTCCTTTCCCGGCAGCTCGCTTAGCTGCTGCTCATGCTGCTGATCTGGCTTTCAAGATAGCTCTGCGTCTTATTGTAACTGGCCAGCAGGGTTTCCAGACGGGCAAAGGACGCCTTCTGCCGCGCCTCCCAGGTGCTGATCCGCGTTTGCTCCTTATCGATCTTGTCCTGGATGTTCTCCATGATGGTCTTGTAATTGTCCTGCAGGATCATCAGGGCGCCGTTCTGGGACTTGATGGCCAGCGAATCCTCATCGACGCCGGTACCCGTGCTCTGCCAGGTCAGTTCCGCCTTGAGGAAGTTGTCCACCGTATCCAGCAGGCCGTACTTGACGCGCACCTGCCCGCCCTCATGCTTGCCCGGCGTCAGATCGTCGATGATGATGGCCAGACCGCGGGCATCGCCCTCGCCGCAGGTGAAGTAGTTGCTGCCCATGCTGGGGTCGTTGCTGGCCTTGCTGCCGTTGATGTAGACCTCGAGAATATTGCCCGCGCTGTCCACCTCATAGCTGACATCGTAGATGCCGGCCTGCGTGATGCCCTGAATGCTGCTGGCATAGCGGAATTCGTTGGTGGACGTGGTGCCGGGCGAACTCGGCCCGCAGAAGAAATCCACCACCGCTTCCATGTTCTCGGTGAGCATGGTGTTGTAGTTTTCCTGATCCAGCTCCTGCAGGGAACCCAGCGTGGATTGCGGCGCAACGACCAGCATGCCGTAGGTGTCACTGTTCTGGTCGGTATCGGTCTTGATGCCCATGTTGGCCAGATTGGAAAGCAGATCGCCGGACAGCAGATCCGTGGCCGAGGCGCGGGACTGATAGCCCGCCGGCGTGCCCGACAGCACGGACTTGAAGCGCGAGTTGAAGAGCTGCACCCCGTAGTTGCCCTGCAAGAGGCCGCCCTTCTGCGCGGTCAGCTGGGACATGCTGTAGTTGTCGTCCTCAGGATCCGTGGACGTGGTTTCAGCATTTTCATCATATGCGGTGAAGGTCTGTATCGTCACCAGCAGGGAATTGACCGCATCCAGAAAGCTCTGCACGCTTTCCTGCAGGGCATCCACGTCGGTATTGACGTTGATGGTGGCCTCGCCCACGCCCTGGATGTTGAATGTCACGCCCTCGATGACGTCCGTCACCGAGTTGCTGGCGCTTTCCAGTTCCATGGGCCAGTTGTCCACGGTATAAATGGCGTTGGCGGACTGCTTGATGTTCCAGTTGTCCGAATCCGTGATCTGCCCGCTGAGGCCCTTCCCGGAGAGCGAAATGATATTGCTGACGGCCAGCGAACCTGTCGTCCCCCCGGCCGGATCCGCCGTGAAGGTGGCCGTGATGCCCTTGCTCTGCAGGTCGGCATCGGCATTGATGGCGTCGATGACCTGCTGCAGGGTCACCGTGCCGTCGTCGGCAAAGGAGAAGGTGTGCTCCTGCCCGTCGTTGTCCACGAGCGTATAGGTGATGTCCGGCGGCGCTTCCAGCAGGCCGCTGCCGTCAGGAGCCGCGGACTGGGAGACCTTGTCCGCATCAAGAACCATCTCGGCCTTCACCGTGGCGCTGTAGCCCTGATTGCTCACATAGCCCTGGGTCAGGGTCATGCCCCGGATGCCCTCCAGCGCAAGCGTCGCATTGCCGGAGGCGTCCGTTCCCTCGGTGATGTTGATGCCCTCTCCCGGCATCTGGCTCTTGATGGCGTCCAGCAAATCCCGATTGGTCGCATCGCTGCTGATCCGCACCTGAAAGGCATCGCCGTTGCTCTTGGTAAAGGTATAGACCAGCTCCGTGGGCGGCGTCTTGTCGCTCAGCGCCTTGTCCAGCTTGTCGTCGGTGAAGGTCAGGGTCGTGTTGAAGGTGGTCTTGGCGTCGCCGTTGTAGCTGGAAGAGGCGCTCGTGCCCGCGACCTCCACCGCAGAGATGCCGTCCGGCAGGTCGCCCGACCGCGGCGTGATGCTCACCACGCCGGAAAGGGAGAGGTACCAGCTGCCGTCCTTGTCCATGGACATGTTGGTGGTATTGCCCGTGGCCTGCGCCAGGGTGGCCAGAAATTCCTCGCGGGTGGCCGTGTCCTTGACCGTGATCGAAACGGTGCTCTGATAGCCAAGCCCCTTGTCCACCAGAATGTCAAAGGTCAGATCCGCGCCCGTGCCGTTTTCCACCAGCGGCTTGGACATGTCTTCCTGCGTCCCGGCATAGACCTTGAGCGTATCCAGGGTATCGGCCTTGGTCGAACTGTCCCGCCGCTTGAAGGACTGCACGCCGTCCAGCTTCAGCGCGCCCGTGGTCGGATCAAGACTGGCGATGTTGCGGCCGGTCTGGGCATTGATGGCCTTCACCAGATCGTCGAGCGTGGAATCCCCGCTGATGGTGATGCTCTTCGTGGTGCCGTTGTCGTAGACCAGCTCATACGAGAACTGCGTGGGATTGTGCAGGATCTCGCTCGTGTCGATGGTCTTGCTGGTTTCCCAGGAGGAATTGGTGCCGGCGGCGGACATGCCCACGAGATCGCAGTTGTAGATCACGAGGTTGTTCTCAAGGCCGGTGTCCTTGCCCGCCACCTGGAAAAGATAGCCGTTGGCCGTCTTGACCGTGCTGAGGGTGATGCCGGGATTTTCCGTGGAATTGTTGACCAGGCTGATGAAGGAATCCAGCGTGGTATTGGCCGGAACGGAAATGCTGACCGTCTTGCCGGCATAGGTGAACTTGAAGTCCACGGCCTGATCGGTCGCATTGATGATGTCGTTCTTGGAAGAGAAGACGTGCTTGTTGGCCCAGACGGAATTGCTGGCCATCTGCTTCACGTTGATGGTGTGCTGCACGTCCTGGGCCGTGGATGTGGCCGTGCCGGTGATGACGCTTTCCTGGGAGCTGGTGACGAGCTTGCTGACGAAGTTGTCGCGGTTCTTGAGGGTGGAAATCTCGTTCTTGGCGGTCTGGGCGGCTTCGATGATCTTGCCGAAGGCCTGATAGCGCAGATTCCAGTCATCCTGCCACGCCTGCAGGCGGTTGAGCTGAATCGACTCGATTTCCTTGAGCTTTTCCAGGGTCTCCGTCCAGTCGGTACCCATGTTGCTCAACCCGGTGTAATATATAGATCCGGAAATGGAAGTCGCCATGATAACCTCACTTGCTATGCATGCGGGCCTGACCGCCCGGCGCCGGAAAGACTTGCCCGGCAAAAATGTCATGCAAGAAACGTGCTTCCCGCTGCATCGCCGTCCGCGGCAAGCTCGAATGCAAAGCCGTTTCGTAAGTCTTAACGGCGCACAAAAGCATTCATTTAGGGGCGTCGGAAACTGCGCAGGCCCGAGCGCTCGCCATCAGGCCACCGGCCCGACTGAGCGCCGGCCCGGGGTTCAGGAAGTCCGTCCAGCCCGCCAGCAGGCGGCGCAGCGCCCGCCCCCGGTGGCTGCGGGCCGTCTTTTCCCCCCGTTCCAGCTCGGCGGCGCTGCGGCCCAGTTCCGGGTCAAGAAAAATCGGATCATAGCCGAAGCCGTTGCCGCCGCGACAGGCCGTCAGCAGGCGGCCTTCCCAGACGCCGCGCACCACCCATTCCCGCCCCCCGGACGCAGGGGGCAGGACGACGGCCATGCAGCAGACGAAGCGGCAGCCGCGTTCGGCCTCAGCCACGTCCCGCATGACGGAGAGCAGCTTGCGGATATTGCGATCATCACGGCTCTCCCCGGCAAGAAATGCCCAATCATCGGCATAGCGGGCCGAGTGAATGCCCGGCGCGCCGTGCAGGGCATCCACCTCAAGTCCGGAATCGTCGGCAATGCTGACAAGCCCGGTATGGCGGGCCACGGCCCGGGCCTTGATGAGGGCATTGGCCTCGAAGCTGTCGCCGTCCTCCACGATATCGCCCAGTTCGGGAAAGGCGTCCAACCCCACGACGTCCACCCCGGCGGCGGCCAGCGGTTCGGCCAGTTCCCGCACCTTGCCGCTGTTGGTGGTGGCCAGCACCACCCGCTGTCGATCCTTCATGGCAATTCTCCCCATTTTTCCGTTCAGGCGGCGGGCCTGCGCGCCGGCAGAGTGGCGGTCACGATGCCGCCCACAATGAGCAGGCCGCCCACAATCTGCGCCGCATTGACGCGCTCGCCCAGTATGAGCCAGGCCGCCAGTGCGGCATACACCGGCAGCGAATAATAGACAATGCCCGCCCGCACCGGCCCGATGCAGCCGATGGCCCGCGTCCAGAGGCTGAAGGACACGAAGGAGCAGCCCACGCCCGCATACAGGACGCCGACGATCACCTCCCGCTGCCAGATCACGGGCGGCAGGGCGTGCATTTCGGCCAGCACGGCGGGCAGGCAGAACAGGCTGCCCAGCCCGAAAGTGGCCGCGCTGAAACCGAGGGTGGACAGACCGGCGGGGCGGGAACGCATGAACAGGGAATACAGGCCGAAGCACAGCGCGCCGCCCAGCGACCACAGATCGCCGCCGGCAAGGCGCAGGGCGGCCAGGCGCTGCCAGTCGCCGCGGCTGACAAGCACCACGATGCCCAGCATGACCACGCTCATGCCCGCCAGCCGGCGCGGGGTGATGGGTTCGCCGTAGACAAGGCGCGACAGCAGCAGGATGATCACCGGCGCGGTGGGCGCGATGAGGGCCATGTTCAGGCTGGGCGTGCTCTGCCCGGCCTTGTAGAAAAAGGTGTTCATGAGCGAGACGCCCAGCAGGGCCATGAACGACACATACCGCCAGTGACGGCGCAACAGCGGCATGTCCCGGCGCAGATCCCGCCAGGCGAAGGGCAGGCAGACCAGAAAGGCGGCCAGCCAGCGCCAGAAATTGCATTGCCAGGGCGGAATCATGTCCGCCACGGCACGCGCCACCACGAAATTTCCCGACCAGATGACGGTCGCCAGCAGGGCCATGCCGTAACCGGCCGCTGTCTCGCGCATATGCGCCCCCTTTCCGCCCACGGCGGCCTGCGTAGCTTGCCGCAAGGCCGGCCCCGGCGTCAATGCGCGGCAACGAGCGCGGGATCTTCCCTTTTGCCGCCGAAGCGGCTAGGCTGTCCGGCGACGGCCCTGCCGCGCGGGCCGCCGCTTACCCTGTCCCACCGGCGCGGCCGGAGCATTCCTCATCATGAAGCAGATCCTTTTTTCTTTCCTGCGCCCGGCGCTGCCGCTCTGCCTTGGGCTGCTGCTGTCCACGGCGTTCATGCCGCCCGCGCAGGCCGCCGACGCCCAAAAACCCGCAACCGCCGAAAAACCGGCCGGGAACGCACAGCCCCCGGCCCAAACCAGAAGCCTGACGCCGGAAGAGGACAAGAGCCTGCAGGCGGCGCAAAAGGCGCTGGATGCCGGGGAATACCGCAAGGCCGTGGAGCTGGTCTCCCCCCTGGCCGAGGCCGATCATCCCGAAGCTCTCTATGTGCTCGGGGAACTGACCCTGCAGGGCAAGGGCGTCAAGCGCAATGCCCGGCAGGGCGCCATCCTGCTCAAAAAGGCGGCGGACAAGGGGGAAATGCGCGCCCAGAATGCCTATGCCACGGCCCTGTGCACGGGCAACGGCGTCAAGCGCAACTTCAAGGAGGCCGCGCGCTGGTACCGCAAGGCCGCCGAACAGGGCCTGGCCGAAGCCCAGTTCGCGCTGGGCTACCTCTATGCCCACGGACGCGGCCTGCCCAAGCGGGAAGATGAGGCCATCGACTGGTACGGCCGGGCCGCCAATCAGGGGCTGGCCGAGGCCCAGTATACGCTGGGCTGGACCTACCTGCACGCCAAGGGCGCCAACCAGAGCGACACCAAGGCCGCCCACTGGTTCGAGCGCGCCGCCCAGCAGGATCACGTCAGGGCCATGAACAATCTGGCCTTCATGTATGCCGAGGGGCGCGGCTTTGCGCAGGACAATGCCCGGGCCGTGGAATGGTACGCCCGCGCCGCCGAGGCCGGCTATGCCGAGGCGCAGTACAATCTGGGCTTCATGTACGAGCAGGGGCGCGGCGTGACGCAGGATTACGCCAAGGCCGTGGAATGGTACCGCAAGGCGGCGGACAACGGCGAGGCGGCGGCCATGTACAGCCTGGGCCTCATGTACGATCAGGGCACCGGCGTTCCGGCCAATCTCAGCGAGGCCCAGCGCTGGTACGAACTGGCCGCCAGGAACGGCGACCCCGACGCCAAGGCCCATCTGCGCGCCCAGCAGCGCGACAAGCGCAAGTAGGCCGCGCCCGGCAGACGGGACAGGCCCGCCGTCCCCGCCGGACGCGGCGGAGAGGCGCGGGGGCGGGCGGCAAATAGGCCTTGTCTTTCCGTACGCTGTCTGCTATGGTCGATCACCCTCAAAAACGTGGGGGAAATATTTGTTTGGAGGCATGGCAGATGGCTGACAAGGAAACCGGGCACGAAAACGAAATGAGCTTTGAAAGCGCCCTGGAAGACTACTTCAACACCGACTTCGGCGAGATCGAAGAAGGCTCCATCGTCAAGGGCGAAATCGTCCGCGTTGACGACGACAATGTGCTGGTGGACGTGAACTTCAAGTCCGAAGGTCAGATCCCGGCGAGCGAATTCCGCGATTCCGCCGGCAACATGACCGTCAAGGTGGGCGATACCGTGGATGTCTACGTCGTTCGCAAGAACGAGGGCGAAGGCACCATCACGCTCTCCTTTGAAAAGGCCAAGCGCATGCAGGTCTTCGACAAGCTTGAGGACGTGCAGGAGAACAACCAGGTCATCAAGGGGCACATCGTGCGCCGCATCAAGGGCGGCTACACCGTGGACATCGGCGGTGTGGAAGCCTTCCTGCCCGGCTCCCATGTGGATCTGCGCCCCGTGCCGGACATGGACGCCCTGGTCAATCAGGAATTCGAGTTCCGCGTGCTCAAGATCAACCGGCGCCGCAGCAACGTGATTGTCTCGCGCCGCGTCCTGCTGGAGGAGGAACGCGATTCCAAGCGGCAGGATCTGCTCCGCACGCTGGAAGAAGGCCAGATCGTGCAGGGCAAGGCCAAGAACATCACCGAGTACGGCGTGTTCGTGGATCTGGGCGGCCTCGACGGCCTGCTGCACATCACGGACATGAGCTGGAAGCGCATCCGGCATCCCAAGGAAATGATCACCATGGGCCAGGATCTGACCCTCAAGGTGCTCTCCTTCGACCGCGAGAACAACAAGGTCTCCCTCGGCCTCAAGCAGCTGGTGCCCGATCCGTGGCAGGACATCTCCGCCCGCTTCCCCGAAGGCGCCAAGTGCACCGGCAAGGTGACCAATCTGGTGGATTACGGCGCGTTCGTGGAACTGGAACCCGGCGTGGAAGGTCTGGTGCACATTTCCGAAATGTCCTGGACCCGCAAGCTGCGTCACCCCTCCCAGATGGTGCATACCGGCGATGAAGTGGAAGTGGTCATCCTCGGCGTGGACGGCGAAAAGAAGCGCATCAGCCTCGGCATGAAGCAGGTGCGGCCCAATCCCTGGGAACTGGTGGCCGAAAAGTACCCCGAAGGCACCATCCTTGAAGGCGTCATCAAGAACATCACCGAATTTGGCATGTTCATCGGCATCGAGGACGGCATCGACGGCCTCATCCATGTGTCCGACATCAGCTGGACCAAGAAGGTGCGCCACCCCAGCGAGATCTACAAGGTCGGCGATACCGTGCAGGCCAAGGTGCTCACCGTGGATCAGGAAAACGAGAAGTTCACCCTCGGCATCAAGCAGCTGGTGGACGATCCGTGGGGCCATGTGCCCAGCACCTACCCCGTGGGCTGCACCGTCAAGGGCGTGATCACCAACATCACGGACTTCGGCCTGTTCGTGGAAGTGGAAGAAGGCATCGAAGGCCTTGTGCATGTCTCCGAACTCTCGGGCAAGAAGGTCAAGACCCCGGCCGAAATGTACAAGGAAGGCCAGGAAATCGAAGCCAAGGTCATCCACGTCAGCGCCGAAGAACGCCGTCTCGGCCTGTCCATCAAGCAGATCCGCGACGAGGAAGAACGCCGCAAGCCCAAGGAATTCCACGCCGGCCCGCAGGAAGCCGGTCAGAGCCTGGGCGATCTGCTCAAGGCCGCGCAGGAAAACAGCGAAAACTGATTCCCGCGTCATGCGGACATTCGGGGGAGGCTTCGGCCTCCCCTTTTTTTCTGCCTGCGGCGGACTGCCGGGCGGCGCGCCTTGCGCTCGACATCGCGAAATACCTCTGGCATGCTGGAAAGAGACGCTTTTCCGTTCCGGACGTCAACGCGGGAGATATCGCATGCGTTTGCTCCTTCTGCCCCTGCTTCTGCTGTGCGGCCTGCTCTGCGCCGCAAGCCCGGCACAGGCGCTGGTCATCGAGGCCAACAACCATTCCCGTTCCGTGGTCACCCTGGCCGTCCACTATCTGCGCCCCAACGGACAGTGGTCAACCGACGGCTGGTTCAGCATCCAGCCCGGCAAAACCCTGAACCTGAGCGTGGACAGCCGGAATACGGTTTTCTATGTCCACGCCGTGCGCATCCGCGACGGCAAGGTCTATACCCTGGGCGACACCATTGAACGCTGGGTCTGCGATCAGCCCTTCTCGCTGGTCAACAATGCGCAGCCGACGGCAGGGGGGCGCATGGCGCTCTTCAGCCAGTACGAGGCCCCCAATCTCAGCATCGCCATCAACTTCAACTGATGCCCGCGCCGGTTCGGGGAAAGGTGGGAAGCAAGGCCTTGAACCTATTGCCTCTTCGGCCCAAGTGCGGCAAACTGGACAAAAGATCGCGCTCCCTGCCCTTCACGGGGAGGGGCAGGGGCTGATCCGTGCCTCAAGGAAATGCATATGAGCGGAATCTGTGGTGCCCTGACCTCGGAAAAAATGACGGAAGACGATCGCGGCGCCTTTGCGGCCATGCTGGACGCCCTGGGCCACCGCGGCAAAAACCCTCCGCAGCAGGCAAGTCATGGCGAGCAGGCCATCATGGGCTGCGGCGGCAGCGATGTCCCGGGCGGCGAGCGCCCCCTTGTCAGCCCTTGCGGGCGTTATCTCGTGGCGCTGGACGGTCGATTGTACAATGCGGCACAGCTGCGGGAAGATATGGAAAAAGACGGTTTTGTCTTCCGCAGCGGGCAGGATGAAGAAATTGTCGCCTGCCTTTTTCTCTCGCAGGGGCCGCAATGCCTTGCCCGGCTCAACGGGGCCTTTGCCCTGGCCGTCTGGGATCTGCGAGATCGCAAGCTCTATCTGGCGCGAGATCGCTTCGGCCAGAAACCGCTCTACTATGCCTCTTCCGGCAAAATGCTCCTTTTCTCGTCGGAAATCATGTCCCTGCTGCGGCACCCCTCGCTGGAACGCCGCCCCAATTTCAACGCGCTCTTTCACTATTTCACCTTCATGATGCCGCCCGCACCGCTGACGGCCTTTGAAGGGGTGCACAAGCTGGAACCGGCCAGCTGGCTGGAATGGCAACCCGGGCGGGCGGCCTTCTTCCTGCGTTACTGGGCCGTTGACGGCGAACGGAAATTCACGGGCAGCGACGAAGAAGCCCTGGAGGAACTGGACGGCCTCATGAACACGGTTGCCCGGCGCTACGTGACGGACAATACGGGCCTTTTCCTTTCCGGGGGACTGGATTCCTCGCTCTTCGCGCGCAAGGCCGCCCCGCTGGCCAATCCGCTTCTGACCTTCTCGCTGGACTATGCCGATTCCGATCATCAGCTCAACGGTCATGCGGCGCAGGCTGCCGAACTGTGCGGCACCCGGCATATCAGCGGCGTGCTGGATGTGGAGCTGATGGAGGAACTGCCGCAGATCGTGGCCCGCATGGGGGAACCCTTTGCCGACCCGACCCTGCTGACCTCCTGGCGTCTGGCCCGGCTGGCCGCGCAGCATGTGGCCGCCGCCATCACCACCAGCGGTACGGACAGCATGTTCGGGGGCTACGGGCGTTTTCTCATTCCCTTTTTGCATGACACCCCGGTGCTGCCGCCCGAAGTGCGCAAGGTGCATACCGAGCTGACCAAAACCCTGCCCCACGCCTATGGCGGCAAAACCCTGCTGGCTGAGATGGATCCCTGCGCGAGCTTTTATTACAGCCGCGTCGCCCTGTTCTACGGGCACCAGAAGGAAAATCTCTGCTCTACCGACTTGCGCAGCGCGGCCGATCCGCAGCTGACCATCATGTTCATGCTGCGCGCCTTTGCCCGCAGCCCGCGCGCCACCTGGCTGGACAAGATGCAGTTCTTCGAGCTGGATCACCTCCTCGCCGGACGGGTGCTGCCCCGCATCGACATGGCCACGGCGGCCCATGCCCTGGAAATCCGCATGCCCCTGCTGGACAACGACATGGCGGACTTTGCCATGAGCCTGCCGGTGGGCATGCGGGTGCGGCGCATGCCGGATCGCCGCCCCGGCAGTTCGGGCATGGGCTACGAAACCAAGTGGCTGGTCAAGATGGTCGGGCAGCGCTATCTGCCGCACGATCTTGTGTTCCGGCGGCGGCAGGCCAACAGCATCCCGCTGGCCGGGTGGCTGCGCGGCCCGCTGCGCACCCTGGTTTTCGATTCGCTCATGAGCACGGAATGCCGCATCCGCGAATGGATCAACCAGTCCGAAGCCCGGCGGCTCGTGGCCCAGCACATGGACGGCACGGCGGACAATGCCAACCAGCTCTGGGCCTTGCTCATGCTCGAACTCTGGGCCAAGCACTGCCTCGGCGGCGAGTGAGCGCCGCGCGACTGTCCGGCGGCACATGCCGGCCACACCACATGAAACGGCAACAGGCGGGAAATGTTCCCGCCTGTTTTTTTCTGCCCGCGACGCCGAAGCCCTCAGGGCGCGGGCGGGTCAAAGCGGCGCAGCCATTGCTCATGGAAATCTCGCACCCGCTGCGAATTTTCGGCGGGGGAGGGCAGGCACTTTTCGACATAATCTGGCCCGGCATCCTCCGGCAGCACATGACGCACCAGATCCATGCAATCCAGCGGCAGATGGAGGGGACGCAGCAGCTCGTGCACCACGCCGTAATGGCGGGGAATGTCGCCCGCCTCCCTGTCGCCGAGTTCGGGTGTCGGCCCGGCCTGAATCATGTAGCCGCCGGGATATGCCGTCAGCGGGAACGCCTCGCCGAGGGCCTTGAGCCGTTCCGGCCCGCCCACGCGCTCTGCCAGTTCCGCATTGATCATGGTCAGCCAGTTGACGGCGGCAATGCGCTCGGTGAACAAATCTTCACCCAACAGGTTTTCCGGCAGGCCGAGGCCGGGATACCGCAGCAGCCAGGGGGCAATGCCGTCCTTGTTGTCCAGGAAGCCATACGGATCGGCCACATGCGTCACCCCCCAGCCGGCGGCGCCGTTTACCGGGGCAAGCCGGTCGCACCAGGTGCGCACCAGCGCCGCAAAGGCGAGATGCGGCGCATGGCCGGGAAAGACGGAGGGCGGAAAGCTGGCAAAAAAGGAACTGTTCTGCCGCTCAAGGGGAATATGGGACGGCATGTCCGGCCGTGCCCGCTCACCAGAATACCAGGCCCCCACTTCCCGCAGCTTGCACATGACAGCCAGTTTGCAGTCCGGGGGGATGCTGGACGCCTCCTTGAGCATCCTGTTGGACGTGACAAGGCAGTGGGCGGCAACGCTCCACTTTTTCCGCGGCACGTCAAACTGCTCCACATCAATGACGGGCGGGCCGCAGCGTTTTGTCGTGACCATGCGGCGGCTTGCGGGCATATGCCAGATGCGCGCCCTCTCCCCGATGAGGGCCAGATATTCCCGGACGCACTCGCAGACGCGGGCCTGCACCTCGGGCAGATGCCCGCCCCGAAAATACAGCATGCAGGTAAAGCCGACCTGCCCCACCGGATTGCTGTTCCCGAAGAACCAGCGCAGGCGTTCCGGCACGAACAGGGGAAATCCGTCAGGGTACCGGGTAAGGCTCTCCATGCGGTTCAGCCCTCCTTTACCCGCGCAGCGTGCGGCAGGCCGGTTCGGCATACGAAAAAGGCAGCCCCGCTGCCTGCACAAGGTCAGGCAAGGACTGCCGCAACGAAATATGGCGGAGGAGGAATCCAAAGTAATTACATAACATTGTGAATCTTAATTATTTTTTCATCGTCATGAAAAACACATGCCCCCAAAGTTGCCCCCAAATTTTTTTGCTGCCCCCTTTGGGGGATGACGTGGCACAGCTCTTGCTAGTGGCCGCCATTGCCGATGCCCATGCCATAGCATGAGACCCGAGGGAGAGCAAGCCGCCGCCCCCTCCGCCCCCCTGCCGCACCCTGATCCAACCTTACCCATTTTGAGGTGTCCAAGGTGTTCAGGTGTCAAAGCCTTGGTGCGTAAGGCTTTGCGGCGAACACCTTTGCTGAACACCTTTTTTCGGAGGTGTGAAGGTGTTCGCGGGCTGACCGTGCCGCCGCCCCCCTGCCAACCCTGATCCAACTTTATCCATTTTGAGGGGGGCAAGGTGGGCAGGTGGCCATTTCCTGTAAATACAAATGGATAGGACGCCAACTTTTGTTTTTTTATGTTTTCGTAAAAGTGGGCAGGTGGGCAGACGCCTATACTTTCGCCCTCCCGCCTTCCGGGGAAGGGGGGCATGTGCGGGCTGGTTCCGCCCTCGGAACATCTTGACGCTATAAGCCAGTGGCCTATAATATGGAGATATGAACACGCCACCCATGACCGTTGTGGAAACACCCTCCTTTCTGCGGAGAGCCAAAGGGCTGCTTTCGGACGCGGAACGCGCCGATCTGGTGGCCTATCTTGCCGAAAATCCTCATAGGGGCACAGTCATGGAAGGCACGGGCGGCGTCCGTAAGCTGAGGTGGGCAAGGGAAGGCGAGGGCAAGAGCGGCGGCCACAGGGTGATTTACTACTTTCATTCCGAGCGCATCCCCCTGTTCGTCCTGTTGATATACGGCAAAAACGAAAAAGCGAACCTGACGCAGGCCGAAAAGAACGATATGCGCCGCCTGACGGCGCTGCTTGCGGCGTATGGGAGACAAAAGTCATGAGTACGATTGGACAAGAGATCATTGCCGGTTTGACCGAGGCCGTGGGCTATATGGACGGGACGGCGGATAGGGCGCAATTTTGCGCACACGATCTTGCCCCTGCCCATGCGCCCGAACGGGTGGACGTGAAGGCTGTCCGCCAAAGGCTGGGCCTCTCACAAGCGCGCTTTGCCGCCGCATTTGGGCTTTCCCTTCACGCCTTGCGCAACTGGGAGCAGGGCAAGAGACAGCCGGAACCGGCGGCACGGGCTTACTTGCGCGTCATCGAAGTCGCCCCGGACGTGGTGCGGCGGGCGCTGTGCGGGGCATGACCGCCGCCGCTGAAACGCTTTTCCCCGGCTAGGCATGGCGTCATGAACCATGCCGAAAAGGCGGATACCCTTGCCGCCCTGCCGGGGGATACCAAAAGGGCAAACCCGGCAAGGGGGGGACATGGCCTATGTACAAATCGACCCCGTGACCTGTGAAGAAGTCATGGAGCTGTTCCTTTCCGGAACGACATTTTCACTATTGGTCAACGAGTGGGGCCGGAACGTCTACAGGGATGAAAAAATTCGCTTCGCCGTCTATGATGTTCTGGAGACGCTTCTTGCCAGCGGGGTTCCCGTGTATCTTGCCCGGCACGTACATGGCCGGACATTCTTTGCCGAGCTGTCGACGGATGAACGCAACCACATAATGCCGCGCATGTTTCAAGAGGTTATGACCGGGCACAATGGCAGAGAATGGATATGCCTTGACCGTGAAGAACTGCTGCACGCAATGCCGCAACTGCGGGAAACATACCCGGAACCAATAACTGTTGGCGACCCTTGGTTTAACGTCATGAAGAATATGGCAAACCTCGACTATCAGACATTGTACCCGGAGAGCATGAAAGATTCATGGGACGGGGGAACAGACAAGGAAGCCGCCCTTGCCGCCAAGGACGCCGAACTTGAACAGGCCAGAGCGGAGGTGGCCGCCCTGCGGGAGGAAAACGCCGCCCTGAAGGCCGCGCTTGAACAGGCCCGGCAGGCGCAGGCCTCCCCCACTCTGGAAGGGCACGGCCTTTGCTCTCGTGTTATCACGATGCGGCAGGAAGGAAAGACGGAAGAAGAAATCGCCGCCATGCTGCATGATTCTGGCGAGTGGTGTTCGGTCGCGCAAGTCGGGGCATTGCTGTACCGAGGGGGTCGCGTTTCAAAGGATGCCATGCTGAAACATGCCCAACGGCTCTTGGGGAAAGCCTGATTGTCCTGGGTAGGACATCAAATTGTCCTACCCTGTCCTACCTTGTGTCCTAGCCTGCCGCTTGGCGTAACCTCCGGGGAAATTCACTGAAAACCCCGGAGGTTTTTTATGTCCGAAACAGTCCAGAACGTCGCCCCCCATCTGCCGGAAGTCGGCTTTGTGCGCCTCGCCGAAGTGCTGCGGTTGATTCCCGTGAGCAAGACGGCATGGTTCAAGGGGGTAAGCGAAGGGCGGTTCCCGCGCCCCGTAAAGCTGGGACGGCGGGCCAGCGGCTACAGGGTGCAAGATGTCCGCGACTTGATCGAAAGACTGAGCAACGGCGAGGGGGTGTAGCATGGACGCAAAAAAAGCCCCCTTGGCTTGGCGGCGGGGGGGGCGGGCCAAAATGGATGACGGTGGCCGTCCCCATTCTGCCGGAACCGCCCGCGAACCGCAAGAACAATCCTGCCGGGATTGCAGCTTCTACAGGGCCATAGACTTGCCCTCGGGCCGCGTCCGGCGGTTGTGCATGCTGACCGGCGAGCGCCTCACCGCTGCCGATGCCGCAACGGGATGTGGCCATTTTCTGGTAGGGCGCTGGGAAGCGGTCTGGGCCGATCCCGACGCCCCCCGGCAAGGTATGGTTTGCGCCCTCTGCCGGAACGCCGTGGCCTCTACCCGGCGCGCCGTGATGCTGGGGGCCACGGTCTGCCGTCTGCATCGGCCCGAGGCCCGCCGCGTTGCGCCCGTGCATTGCCCGGCGTTCAGGACGCGCCGTGCGGAGGGGGTGCGCCATGCCGCATAGCGCCCGTCTGCCGCACGAAACCAGCCCGGCCCTTATGGTGCGCCCCTTGACGAAAACGCGCCGCATGTGGGAAGCTGGCCTTCCCTTAATCTTCCGAGGCGTCGCAAGCGCCTTTCCGGCTTCCCAAGAGCCGGGAAAAGTCTTGCCGCATATTCTGCTGTCAACGTCCCTGCCCGTAATCCGCGCGGCGGGAGGCGTTCACATATTGGCAGGGTCGCAACGTCCGGGTGTCCGTGAGGCCCCGGCGGCTTCGGAAGAGCCGGGGAGCGTTGCGCCCTGCCTTTTTTGTTTTCCAAATCTTCCGAGGAATCCCATGAACAACACCCATTCCCCTGCCGCCCACGGCCCCGAACTGACCACCGCCACCAGCACCACCGCCGCCTGCCGCCGGGCGTTTCGTCGCAAGAGCGCCCTGCGCCTGCCGGAGGATCGGACGGAACTGCCCACCATGCCGGAGGACTTCGCCGCCCTGCCCGAGGCTGACCAGCCCACGGCGCCCCCTGCGCCCACGTTGCATGCTCAGGCCGTGGCCGCTCTGGACGGCCTGCGCAAGGCGGCTTCGGCCATACACACTTACCGGCAAGCTCTGGCCGACGTGCGGCAGCTGGCCGACGCCCTGCTGGTGGAGGTGTGCGGCCCGAGGGACTATGCCCCGCCGTCGGTGCGGCCCTTCCTTGCTGACACGCTGGCAGCCCAGTTCCATGACTTTGGACAGAAGTTGACCGACGCCCACGATGCCGCCCTCGGGCAGGCGGCGCTTCTCTGCCGTCTGGCCCGCGAACTTCAGGAAGCCGGGGAGGTGCGCCATGCGTAAGCCCGCCGCTTCCGTTCGTCTGTCCAGCGTGCCGCGCTGCCTGCGGCATGTGTCTCCCGGCATTGCTCTTGAGGAGGCGGGAGCCCTTGCCGTCTTCCTGCAAGGCGTCACAACCACGCGCCACGAAGACGGCTTTCTGCCTAGTGCCGACTACAGTTGGGGACTTCCCTCTGTTTCGACCTGCTGCGGGACAAGATCTCCATTGCATCCGGCGAATTGAACTTCCCCACCTGCGGCCTGCCGCATGAAAAGGACTTGCCGCCGCTCTGGACGCCACCTGAAGCAGGGGGTGGGCATGAGTAGCGCGACCGACGCCCTGAACACCTTTGCCGAAGCCCTTGCCGCCGCCGGGCTGGTGGTGGCGGGGCCTCCCATTGCCGACAAGAAGCTGCATCGTTGCCGTGTAGATGGTAAACCGCGCGGCAGGGACGGGGGATACGTCATCCACCTTGACGCCCCGGCCTGCTGCTGGTGGATCAATTGGATCACCGGGGACAAGGGTTCCGTGACGGCAAAACCGGAAAAGGAGATGACCGCCGCCGAACGCAAGGCCCTGCGTAAGCGCATTGCCGCCGCCCGCAAGGCTGCTGAGGAGGCACAGCGCCGCCGCCACGCCGCCGCCGCGAAGTTGGCCCGCGTCCTCTGGGAACAGGCTATGCCTGCGCCGGACTCGCACCCCTACCTTGTCCGCAAACAGGTTCCCGCCCTGGGCCTGCGGCAGGAAGATCAGGGGCGGCTTGTCGTGCCCGTGCGGGACGCGGACGGGGCGATTGTCAGTTTGCAATTCATCTTGCCGGAAAAGCCGGTCAACGGCCCGGACAAGCTCTTTCTGAAGGGCGGCAAAACGGCGGGCGGCTTCTACGCCATTCCAGCAAAGGACGGCGGCCACGACGGGACGCTGTTGATTTGCGAGGGCTACGCCACGGCGGCAAGTCTCCACCTCGCCACGGACTACGCCGCCCTTGTGGCGTTCAATGCCGGGAACCTCGAGGCCGTGGCCCGCATGGCGCGGGAGCGATACCCGAACCGGGAGCTCGTCATTTGCGGCGACAACGATTGCGAGACCTTCAAGCCAGACGGCACGCCGTGGAATACCGGCCTTGAGACGGCCACCAAGGCGGCGCAGGCGGCGGGCGCAAAGCTGGCCGTCTGCCCGGCTCACGAGGGCAAGGCCACCGATTTCAACGACCTTGCCGTGTGGCGCAGTCTCGAGGCCGTGCGGCAGGTGGTAGAAGCGGCCCGACAACAGGACGACGCCTGCCCCATGCCGGAGGGATACCGCCTCGTGCCGGAGGGGCGCGGGGCCGGGCTGTACAAGCAGGAAACCACCGCCGACGGCGACGTGAAAGAAACGCGCCTCGGGCCGCCGCTGTTTGTGCGGGGCATGACGCGCGACGCCGAAGGCAACGATTGGGGGCTGTTGCTCGAATGGCACGACCCGGACGGACTGTTGCACCGCTGGGCCATGCCGCTGGAACTGCTCAACCGGCAAGGCGGGGAGTGGTACGGGCAACTTGCTTCGGGCGGCTGGCTGGGTCTGCCCGGCTGCCGGTCAAAGGTGGCGGCCTTCCTGCTGGCCGTGCGCCCGCACAAGCGTGTGCGCTGCGTGCCGCGCGTGGGCTGGTCGGACGGGGCCTACGTCCTGCCGGATGCCGTCTACGCCGGGAACGGCGGCGCGGCGACGGGGGAATCCGTGGTGCTGCAATCAGCGGGGCACGGCGGCCTGTATACGACGGCGGGAACGCTGGAAGGCTGGCAGGAAATGGCCCGCCTCTGCGTCGGAAACTCCCGCCTGACCTTCGCCCTGTGCGCGGCCTTTGCCGGGGCGCTGTTGAAGCTGGCCGGGCTTGAGGGCGGCGGATTCAGTCTTGAGGGCGGTTCATCCTCCGGCAAGACGACGGCGCTTCAGGTAGCGGCGTCCGTCTGGGGCGGGCCTGCGCACGTCCGGGCATGGCGCACGACGGACAACGGCCTTGAGGGGCTGGCCGCGCTCCACAATGACGGCCTGCTGGTTTTGGATGAAGTGGGGCAGGCCAGCGGCAGGACGCTGGCGGAAGCGGCCTACATGCTGGCAAACGCCGCGGGCAAGTCGCGTTCCGGCAGGGACGGCGGCTTGCGGCGGGCGCACTCGTGGCGACTGCTGTTCCTGTCCTCCGGCGAGGTGGGCCTTGCGGACAAGCTGGCCGAAAGCGGCCTCAAGGCCCGGGCCGGACAGGAAGTCCGCTTCATCGGCCTGCCGGTCGAAAAGTCCATGCTCTCGGAGTGGCATGGCCTGCCCTCTGCCGGGGCCGTGGCGAACCGCATCAAGGCGCTTGCGGAACAGCATTACGGCCACGCCGGACGGGCATTCCTGCGCTTTACGGCGTTTGAAATGACACAGATTGAAGAGTCAATCCGGCCCGACATTGACGAGCTGGTGGAAAGCCTTTGCCCTGCCGACGCCGACGGGCAGGTGCGGAGGGTTGCCCAACGCTTCGCCCTTGTCGACGTGGCGGGAAATCTGGCCCAACTGGCGGGCGTCATTCCGATGGAACTTGACCCTAAGGGCAGTGTGGAAGCCTGCTTCCGGGACTGGCTGGCCGTGCGCGGCGGGGCCGGGGCTGCTGAGGACACGGCCATTTTGCGACAGGTGCGCCTGTTCCTTGAGCAACACGGGGCCAGCCGCTTTCAGGACTTGGACACTGAACAGGGCCACGGGGTCATCAACCGCGCGGGCTTCCGGGGCCGGGGGCGTGACGGGCGCACCGAGTACCTGATCCTGCCGGAAGCGTTTCGGGCGGAGGTGGTCACGGGGATCAGTCACCGCCGGGCGGCTGCCGTCTTGCGCAATGCCGGTTGGTTGCGGTCAAACGACGAGAAAAGCTCTACACTTCGCACCCTGCCTGAGCTGGGGCGGCGGCGCGTCTACTGCATCACCCTGCCGGATGATGAGGAACCTTGCCCTTTCGCGGCTGAACATTGAACGGCGACGGGCATGCCCCGGATTCAAGCAAGAGAGCAGCAAGAAAAAAGGTTTGTAAAATCCGTGAAAATCATTGTCGATAGTCGGGAGAAAGCCCCATTCCCCTTCCGGGGGCCGCGCTATGAAGGCGTGACCGTTGAGGTGGGCGCGCTGCCCACGGGGGACTACTCCCTTGCCGGGCTGGCCGACAAGGTGGCAGTCGAACGCAAGGAACTTGCCGACCTCGTGGCCTGCCTCGGGCGGGAGCGGGAACGCTTTGAACGGGAGTTGCAGCGAGGCGCGGCACTGGATGCCTTCGCCGTGATGGTGGAAGCCTCATGGCATGACGTGGCGGCGGGGAACTACCGTAGCCGCCTCAAGCCGCATGCGGCCTGCCAGAGCATCCTTGCCTTCGCCGGGCGCTACCGTGTGCCCTTCCTCTTTGCCGGGAGCCGGGCGGCGGCGGAGTATATGACGTGGGGCTTTCTCCGGCAGTACTTGGAGGGGGCGCGCAAACGCTGGGCCGCTATCGTCAAGGCGCACGATGCGGCGTAAGGAGGTGATGTGTGCATGGTGTTCGTCCTGATATGCTGCGTCTTTGGGGCGCTGGGCTTTGGGATTGGCTTCACGCTTGGGACATGGCGCAGCCTGACCCGGCGGAAGCCCACGAGGGGGAAGCCTGAAACATGATAGCACATGGCCGAGGGGAAGCTCCGGCCTTTTCATTTTGGCAGCGCAGGCGGCCATTGTGGGCCGTGTTGGCGGAACTGGTGCGGGGTGGGGTAGTGGCGGGCGGCGGCCAAAGTCGCAGGGTGCGACGCAAAAAAAAGGAAGTGCGACTTTGCAGGTTGCAGGCAGGTTGCAGGGTGCAACCCCCACAAAAAGACGCAGGGGGGCCACAACGGATGTGACCCTCCGGCCACCATGCCCGGCAGGGGGAAGGTTAACGCCTTGGTTAACGGTGTTAACCACAAAAAAAGGGCTGGCCGGAATCCGATTCCGACCCCCGGCGGGATGTTAACGGTCTGGTTAACACTGTTAACGGGGTGAATCCGATTCACACCCCCGGCGGGATGTTGACGGTCTGGTTGACGGTGTAAACCACAAAAAAAGGGGGAGGTAACCATGCCCCGCATGCCCGGCATGGAGGAAGCCAAAGTCAACGGCATAGTCAACGCCGTTGACCCCAAAAAAAGCAACGCGCCGCCGTAGGTGTCTATTCTGTTCAGCCCCCCAGTGACGCCCCGCCACGGGGAGTCCACACTATGGACGCCCTTCCCAAGGGGCTGCATAGTATGCGGCCCCCTTCATGCCACCTTGCCCGGCAGGGCACGGGGCAAGGGATCATGGCCCGCCGCCGCTTCCCATCCAAGGCAGGCCAGCCACACATGCCGGGGAATGGGCCGTTGCGCTGTGCGGTAATATGACACCATGCGGCGGCTCATGCCCAAGGCAGCGGCGGCAGTGGTGAGGGAAAGTCCGTGGCGGCGCATCCACTCGCCGAACATTTCATGACTTGGCTGCCCGGCCTGCTCCTTGGCGAGGGCGTATACATTGTCCGCGCCAAGCTCACTGTCAAACCATTCCACCGTGCCGCCCCATTCCCCCACATGCGCGCGGGCAAAGGTGGCCGGTTCCAGCAGAGGTGACAGTTCCGGCAGTTGATGAAGGATGCCGGACACGTCAACTTCCAGCACCTCGCCGGTATGCCAGCGGGTGCGCAGGCGATAGGGGGCAAGTGCCTCAACGGCCTGCAACTCGGGAAAGAAAAACTTGCTCATGGATGATACCTCCGCCATGTTTCCAGCAGTTCAGCCCGGTTGTCCGCAACCCATGCCAACGCTTCGCCAAGCTCTCGAAGCGGGATATTGCCGACAACCGCCAGCGTCTCGATCTCAATAAGGGCTTCGCGCCGCTCACGGGACAGCACATGCACATGTGGCGGCAGGTGGTCGCGGTAGCGCATTTCAATCTTGAGCGCGGGAAAGCGTTTCAATGTGGGCATGGCAAGAATATAGAGCAACCATTGCTCTATTTCAAGCGGTACGCTGTGCCTATGCGTCGGCAATGACAGACGACACCACAGACGAGGCGTGATCCTCACCCACGGGCCGGGACTTCCCCGGCCCTTTTTGCTGCCCTCTCCCCCCGCCACCCCGCGAACACCTTCACACCTCCGAAAAAAGGTGTTCAGCAAAGGTGTTCGCCGCAAAGCCTTACGCACCAAGGCTTTGACACCTGAACACCTTGGACACCTCAAAATGGATAAGGGTAAGTTGTGTGCACACGTTCCGGCAAATAGGGGTTGAAAACAAAGTGAACCCTATTACCTATTAAGTTACTAAGTTGCAGACATATCAGATGTTTACACATACACTACCCCTTGCCGGTCTGCTCCCTCAAGCTATCCAGATAGTCCGCCCACTCCTGCATCATTTTGCGGCGCTCAGGCAGGTACTGCGCCCGGTTGTAGGCATCCCGGACGCTGTTCCGTTCAGCATGGGCAAGCTGTGCCTCTATCCAGTCCGGGGGGTATCCCTGCCCATTGAGCAGGGTAGAGGCCAGCGAGCGAAAGCCATGCACCGTCATTTCCCCCCGCGCGTACCCCATGCGGCGCAGGGCGTTCAAAAGGCCAACGTCGCTTAGTGGGCGTGTCCTTGAGGCAAGCCCGGGGAAGACAAGCCGACCGCCGCCGGAGAACTGCCGCATGGACTGGAACAGCGCCACCACCTGCCGGGCCAGCGGCACGACATGCTGACGCCGCATCTTCATGCGTTCGGCGGGGATGACCCACATTGCGGCGTCCAAGTCCAGCTCATCCCATACCGCGCAACGCAGCTCACTGGAACGAACAAAGACATACGGCAGTATGCGCAGGGCATGGCAGGTGGACGGCTCCCCCTGATAATCGTCTATGGCCCGCAATAGCGTACCCACCTCCCCCGGTTCCGTGATGGTGGCAAAGTGCCGAGCCTGCCGTGTGGTGAGGACTTCGGACAGGCCGCTTGCCGCGTCAGCTTGGACGATGCCGAAAAGCCGGGCATAGCGCGTCACCTGCCCGCATATCTGCGCCACCCGCCGCGCCGTCTCTATGTGCCCGCTGGCCTCGACCCGCCGCAGCACGGCCAGAAAGTCCGGCGCGCCAAGTTCGGCAATGGGCCGGGAACCAAGTACAGGGAACACATGCCCTTCCAGCCGCCGCAACACGGTTACCGCGTGGCGTGGCGTCCATCCATCCTTTTGCCGGGCGAACCAGTCACGGGCCACATGCTCAAAGGTATTGACAGCGGCGGCGGCTTCGATCTTGGCGGCCCGGCGTTCGGCACTTGGATCAAGCCCCCGGGCAAGCTGCTCTTTCGCGACGGCGGCTCGTGCGCGGGCCTCCTTCAGGCTCACGGCGGGATAGACCCCGAGGGATAGCCGTTTCTCCTTCCCGGCAAGACGGTACTTGAGCCGCCACCACTTGCCGCCACTGGGGGCAACTTCCAAATAGAGGCCGTGTCCGTCCGCCAGCTTGTAGGGCTTCGGCTTGGGCTTCGCCGTGCGAACGGCGGTATCCGTCAATTTCCCGGGCATTGGGGGCAACTCCTTTCACTTTGGGGGCAACTGATTTTTTCCCCTTTTTGCTGGGGTCAAAAAGTTGCCCCCAAAGTTGCCCCCTTTTTTGTGGGCTGTCTAGGGACTTTGGTGCACTCTCTGGGACACTAAAAAAAGAAAAAGCCCGCATTGCCAAAGGCTTTGCGGACTTCTGTGAACTTCGTGA